>Ga0208044_1000187_pt1 | contig 58159 bp, 46 predicted proteins | sample Sb_taG_8_FD_187712 | JGI IMG/M metagenome (GOLD analysis project Ga0208044, IMG submission 187712) | Peat soil microbial communities from Weissenstadt, Germany - Sb_50d_c_BC metaG (SPAdes) (version 2) | ecosystem: Environmental > Terrestrial > Soil > Wetlands > Peat | place: Germany...
CGCCCGGGCCGGAGCGCCCGCCAGGCTGAACGTGGCTGAGATTCACAAAATAATCGCGAGCGTGAAAGACGCGCTCGGCGCCGGCGCGCGGCGCAACTCGCGCGCCGCGGCCGCGAGCGCAGCGGTGCCCGTGGCCCAGTCGGCGCATCGCGCGGCGCTCGCATCGACGTTCGCCCGCGAGCTCGAAGAGGTCGGCGGCAAGTTCCTCGGCATACTCACTCCGGCCGAAGTGACTGGTCGAATAGTCACTCTCGCCGGCGAGATCGGCGCAACAACGGTCGCTTTTGGACAAGGCGTGGTGAGCGACATGGACGCGATCGGAGAGGCGCTCGAGCGCGCGGATTTCAGGATAGTTCGCACGATCCCGGTGGCGGACACGGAACGCGCCGCGATGCGCGAGCGGGTGGCAAATGCCGATCTGGGAATCGCGGAGGCGGACTTCGCAATCGCCTCGACCGGCACGCTGGCGGTAGTTTCAACCGAGGATCGACCGAGTTCGCTGACGCTGCTGCCGCCGGCGAGCCTGGCTATCGTTCAGATCGATCGCGTGATGGCGAATCTGGCGGAGGTGCTCGCCGAGATGGGGCCCGGCGGCGTCGCGGCGAATCGATTGACGCTGATCACGGGTCCCAGCCGGACCGCGGATATCGAGAAGCGAATCGTGCTCGGCGTGCACGGTCCCAAATCGATCCACGTGATCGTGGTGTGGCCCCGCGATGACTGAAGTCCAACTATTCTCGACCTGCCTCGCCGAGGAATTTTTTCCCGAAGTCAACGACGCGGCGGCGACGGTGCTCGAGCGGCTGCGGCTCAAGGTGACGCCGGTTCGCGGCGCGTTCTGCTGCGGCCAGGTCGCTTTCAACGAGGGTTTCCGCGATGAAGCGCTCGATCTCGCGCGCCGCTTTCTGAGCTCGGTCGAGCCGGGCATTCCGATCGTCGTGCCGTCGGGCTCGTGCACGAGCATGTTGAAGATTTTTTACGGCGACTTGCTCGCCGACGATCCTGCGCTGGCCGCCAAGGCTATGGCGATTCGGCCGTGGGTATTCGAGCTGTCGCAGTTCATCGTCAACGTGCTGAAGGTCAAGTACCTTGGCGCGCGCTACGAGCGGGCGGTCGCATATCATCCGTCGTGTCATCTGATGCGCGAGTTGGGCGTGCGCGATGAACCGATGACGCTGCTGAGCGCGGTGGCAGGGATCAGAATCCGCGAGCTGCGCGACCGGGAGGAGTGCTGCGGTTTCGGCGGAATGTTCTCGGTGAAGGTCCCGCATATCTCGGCCTCGATGCTCGAGGACAAGATCGCGCGCATCAGGGAGAGCGGCGCCGAGGTCGTGGTCGCCAACGATTGCGGATGCCTGATGCAGATCGGCGGAGGGTTGAGCCGCGCGGGCGAGAAGATCGAAGTGCGTCATCTGGCGGAGGTGCTGGCGGCCCGGTGAAGGGAGGGCGGTCGGAGGAGAACTTGATTGAATGTGAAACCCACCGTGGGTTTCACACTTCCTTGGGCAGGGGTGAGCCCTGCACCCGGTATTAGAAAAAAGATGCGGGCTTCGCCTTGGTAGAAGGGTTAGGGAGGAAAGCAGAACGCACGATGGTCCTGGCTCTGCGCGCTCTCCTTCTGATTCCCTCGCCCGAGTCAGGACGCTCACCTTCGTCCTCGCCCTGACAGGAGAGGAAATAGGAAAGTTCCGAGCAGGTTACGGTTTGCTGGCGCTCATTTCGCGGCGGAGTGGATAGTCCACGACGATTGCGCGGCCCTTGGTGATTGCTCTTACGAAGTGAAGAGTGTCCGGCGGCACGATTGCTACGAAGCCGGGGCCGGATACTTGCGTCTGGCCGCCGATTGTTACTTCGAGCTGGCCTTCGACGATGTTCCAGACTTCCTCGTTTGGGTGCGAGTGCTCATGGATCGCTGAACCCGCTTCGAAGACGTAATGGCCGAAGGTCATACTTTCCGAATCGAAGTATTTTCCTTTCCAGCCGGGAAGCCGCTCGATCGTCTTCAGCTCGTTAGTGTCGATGAAAGGCATTTTCTTATATCCGCATGAGTGAGGCGGGAGTTACTTTTGTATTTCTATATAACCCGCCGGCCGAGGTAAAAGTTACGGTAGTACGCTGCCCAGCGGACTAAGGACGGTGCACCCTCAGTGGCGTTCGTGGACGTATAGGCCGGGGGCGGGCTCGCCGGCCTTGTAGAGCTCGCTGCCCATCGACTTCGGCGCGGGACGTTCGCCGCCGGAGCGGGCGCCTATCCACTTGGCCCAGTGATCCCACCAGGTGCCCTTGTTCTCGGCCGCTCCCTTGGCCCATTCGTCGGGATCCTCGGGGAGCCGCGCGCCGGTGTAGTAGCGGGCTTTGAAGTTGCCGGGCGGATTAACCAGGCTCTGGATATGGCCGCTGGAGCCGAGCACGAATTCGATTCGCCCGCCGAACATCTGCGTCGCGCGATAGCACGCGCGCCAGTTGCAGATATGGTCGGTCATCCCGGCAACCAGGTATAGGTCATTCTTCACCGCGGCCAAATCGACAGGCGTGCCGAGAACCGTGACGGCACCGGCGCGAGTGAGCGGATTTCTGAGAAACAGATCGAGAAAGCCCGCGTGCAGTTTGGCCGGAAGATTGGTCGGGTCGGCGTTCCAATAGAGGATGTCGAACGGCGCGGGATCGTTGCCGAGCAGATAGTTGTTGACCCAATAGTTCCAGACCAGATCGTTGGGCCGCAGCCAGGCGAAGACGCGCGCCATGTCGCCGCCGTCGAGCACGCCCTTTTCAGCCGAGCGATCGCGCGCCGCCTTGATCGCATCCTCGGTCGCGAACATTCCGGTCATCGAGGGCAGGCTCGTATCGAGCATCGTCACCAGCAGCGTCGCCGCGTTGACGCGCTTGTCACCCGAAGCCACGAGATGCCCGAGCATGAGCGAAGTCGTGATGCCGCCGGCGCATACGCCGAGCACGTTGCAATCAGGACTGCCGGTGATTTCGCAGGCGGCGGTGATGGCGTCCTTGCACGCGGTCACGTATTCGTCGAGCCCCCAATTTCGATCGCGCGGGGTCGGGTTGCGCCAGCTGATCGTGAACATCGGAAGTCCGTGCTTCACGGCGTATTCGACGAAGCTGCGGCCCGGCGCGAGATCCATGATGTAGAACTTGTTGATCTGCGGCGGGATGAAAAGCAGCGGGCGCTCGAAAACCTTGTCGGTCGTGGGCGCGTACTGGATCACCTCGCAGAGCGGGCTTCGGAATACGACGGCGCCGGGTGAGAGGGCGAGGTTTTGACCGACCTGGAACGGCCGCTTGTCCACCGTCGACGGCATCCCGCCGTTGCTCCACAGGTCGGAGATGAAGTTGCGCAGTCCCCACACAATGCTCATCCCCGCGGTGTCGAAGGCGCGCTTGAGTGCGGCGGGGTTGAGCCAGAACGCGTTGGTTGGCGCGAGCGCCTCGGTCATCAGCGTGACCGCGAATTTCTGCTGCTCGACCTGCTTCCACTCGACGCTTTCATCCTCGGTGACGAGATCGTGCATCGCGGTGCGCCACGCGAGGTAGGTCTGCATCATGCGACGGTAGAGCGGATGCTGCGACCAGGCGGGATCGGCGAAGCGTCGGTCGCCAGCCTCGGGCGCCACGTTAGAAACGCCCGCCGCGACCTGCCCCAGCTCGAGCCACAGTTCGAGCGCGCGCGCGGCGACGGTGGCGGGCTGGGAGGCGAGATGCGCCAGCAGAGCGGTCAACGTTCCGAAAACCTGGGCGGCGTCGAGGCCGACGAACGGATTGGCGCCGAGGATCGCGTTCAGCGCGGGATGGTTTTCCTCGGGGGCCAGAATTTCAGGCTGCCGTTTGGCTGCACTGTCCATTTCGCCACCTCCCGGTTCCGATCACGAAGGACAGGGCGCAATTCCACCACAAAGCCATCCGTAGGCCAAACCGAAGATGTGCCGGCGGGTACGCGCGTGTCAGCCGAGCAATTCGAGGCCGCGTTCGAACATTCTGGGCGCCGACAGGGCGGTCTGTTCCCATAACGGATCGTGGCGCTTGCCGCGCCGATGCAGCATCAGGTTGAAACAGGTGATCACGCCGAACCGGTAGCCGGCGAATGCGCGGAACCATCGCACTTGCGCCGCGGGGACCGGAAAGCCCGCGGCCTCGGCGTACGCATCGACGATTTCGCCCGCGTCGAGCAACGAGCCGCGGCCGGCGTCGGCGCCGACCCAGCTTGCAGGATCGGAGAAGAAACAAATCCATCCGAGGTCGAGCAGCGTTGCGCCGACCAGCGAGATTTCCCAATCGATCAGCGCGACGACGCGTTCTTGGTTGAACAGCACGTTGGACCATTGGAAGTCGCCGTGGACGCATCCAATGCGCGCGTTTGCCGGCAGGCTCGAGCGCAGACGCTGGCGAAGTTCGGGTGCGCGCGCGACGACGGCGGGATCGAGAGTCGGGCGGTCGAGCAGGTAGTCCAGGCGGGTGAGCTCTTCGCTGAGCGCGAACGGCTCGCCCCATGCGGCGCGGCGCGGCTGCCAGGGGACGTTGTGCAGCGCGGCCATGGTCGCGATACCGTTGCGCGCCAGGCGCTTGAAGTGCGCGGCCGGCAGCGCGGATTCGCCGAGTTTGAATCCATCGACGAAGCCGCCGACGAAGTAGGGCCGATCGAAGAACTCGGGCTCGTCGCCGTACCAGATGATCGGCGGCACCGCGACCGGCGTGTCGGCCAGCGACGCCATCACGCGCGCCTGCCGCACGATGTCGGCGGGGCCTGAGATTTTGACCCCGGGAGGCGCGATGCGCACGACGAATTTTCCCGCCGGCGCCGCGTCGGGCGCGCTGCGCTCGAGGATGAAGCTGTAGCTGAAGCCGGCGTGACCCGGCAGCGACTCGAGTGAATGCGCTCGCGCGCGGGAGTCACCGGTTTTCGCGCGCACCAGGGCCGTCAACTGCGCGGTTACTTGTTCGAAATCTCCAGGCATAGGCGGACTCGACGCGGGTCACTGGCGGGCCTCCGCGCGTTGCTGGGCCGGCTGGCTTGCCAAAATAGACTCCGACGGGACTATACAACAGGCGGCTTGAAAGCGGGAATCCAAATCCGGGACGGGTTGCGCTGGAGGGAAGCGGTCATGTAGGAATTTGCTGATGCGATTTTGTCCGCAATGCGGTGTGCCGGTGATGACTGGGGCGAAGTTCTGCGTGGAATGCGGCAGCGCGCTTTCGGGCACAGTATCGGTCGCGAGGGAATCGGGCTACTTCGGGGGCAGCGCGTTTCGCGGGCGCAATATACCGATTACAACGGCGTTTTTGATTGTGTTCCTCGCGATCACCGTGGTGGGCCTGGGGGCGGCCGCGTGGATAATGATGCGGACGCCGGAAGCAGCGCGCGAACAAGTGGTCGTGGCCAGCGCCCCAGGTACTGCCGCGCCCAATGCGGCTGCACCGGAGCAGAATGTCGCGGTGAATCCAGCGGCGACTGGAAATCAGAACGGCACATTGCCGACGGGACATCCGAAGATCGAGTTACCGACCGAGGCTCGCACTTTTGTCGACAAGACCGAAAAAGAAGCGCGCGCGAAACCCGGCGACGTCGCGGCATGGAACAAATTCGGCGCAGTCTCGATGCGCGCGGCGATGTTCGATCAAACCTACTACGGCAAGGCCGAGGAAGCGTACGGCCACGTGCTGAAGTTGGAGCCCGACAACCTCGACGCGCTGCGCGGTATCGGTGATATCGACTACGACAAGCAGCGCTTCGACGAAGCGATCGCCGCGTACGAGCATTACCTGAAGAAGAAGCCGGACGATCCGGAAGTTCGCACCGATCTCGGCACGATGTATCTCTACACGGGTAACGCCGATCAGGCGGTTGTGCAGTACAAGAAAGCGATCGCCGCCAATCCCGGATTTTTCCCGGGGTACTTAAACATGGGAATCACGTACGCGCAGGAGAATAAAGCTGAGGACGCACTCGCCGCGTTCAAGCAGGCGCTGCCGCTCGCGCCGGACGATACCGCACGCGGCCAGGTGAAGGATCTGATCGCAAAGATCACCGGTGCGCCGGCCGCAGGTGCGCCGGCCGCAAGCGCGCCGGTGGCGGCGCAGGCATCCGGACCACCCCCGGTTGCGCCAACGGCCCCAGCAAAGGATTTTCACAGCGCTATCGAGCAGATGGTCAGAGGGCTGCAAATCGCGGGACCGATGGTCGGCTCCGTCCAGTGGCCCGGCAAGCTCAAGGCCAGGGTCCTGATGGACAACTTTCCGATGGACGAGATGCCTCCGCCCGCGAAAAAAATGTTCCTGGCGGACGTGGGGGCAAAAATCGTTACCGCCAAGAAAAACAACAAGGTTTCATCGCCGGTCGAAGTCAATTTCGTGGATGCCGCGAGCGGCCGGGTGATGGAAAAGATTACTCGGTAGCCGAGCGCGCGAATAATGGTCGCGTCACGGAGCCAGATGCGGGGCGAACTGGTCAGGCTGCGCGCCTGCGAAAAATCCGACGCCGACGCGCTGTTCCGATGGTTCTCGGACGAGGAGGTCACGCGATGGACTCGAAATCTTTCGAACGGCTGCGGCGGGTCGCGGACAGGCAGACGCTAAGTCTGACTCATTATGGACGCAAAACCGGCCGCCCCTACGAAGTGACTATCTGGTACCTGGTCGATGACGACCGGCTATACCTGGTCTCGTCAAATGCGGCGCGCAACTGGGTGCGCAATGTAAAGGCGCGCCCGGCTATCTCACTTCGGGTCGGCGACGAAGTCTTCAACGGCAACGTGCGCGCGGTTACGGATACGAAGGAACGCGAGAAGGTAAATGGGCTGGTCGAGCGCAAGTACTGGTTCGTGATTCCCATTCTTGCGCTGGGACGATTTCTCACGTCGATGGGAATCATCCGCGACAACAGCGCCGCCTTCGAAGTTATCCTGGCGGACGACTAGAGCGACGCGTGGCGATCGCTACGACGGATCTCCGCCTTCGGCAACGCGCTTGAGGCTCTCGACCCAGTTCTGATGCCCGCGCTCGAGCATCGGGCGCAGATACCACCACGCGAGTTTCGGCACGAGGCCGTTCTGGCATTCCTCGGTGACGACGCGGCATCCGCCACCGCCATCGGGTTCGATAAGCCAGCCGTGATAGGCGCTCAGCACTCCATGCGCGTCCCATCCGAGTTCACGCGGCGGGTCGAAGGCGATCACGCGGCTGGCGACAGTGGCGCCAAAGGTCTTCCATCGAAATTCGGTGTCGGGCGCGAGGTCAGGTGGATTACCGCGAATGAAATTCACGTTGGCGCTATTGCTGTACCATTGCGGCCATTGGGCGGCGCGAATGAGCCATCGCCATACGCGCTCAGGCGGGGCGGCAATCGCAATTTCGTTGCGCGCGTACACGGATGAGTTGTCAGGTTCGAATCCTGCTGGCCATTTCATCGCGATGAGTACTCCTTTGCGCTTGTCCTAGTCTGCCCCAAAAACGGATTTTCCGAAATCACAGGGTCCAGCCGCTAGCGGTTGGAGTCGCCTACTTCACGACCGGGGCCGGATGAAGGCTGCCGTTGACTCACAGGTAACCCAATTGCCGCGCGCCGAGACGAAGTTGCTCGCGAAATTTCGGATGAGCTATTGCGATCAGCGCCTCGGCTCTTTGCGCTGTCGATTTGCCGGTTAGGCAAGCCACTCCATACTCGGTAGCGACATACTGAGTATCGGTTCTTGGATCGGTAGTGGGTCCTTCGATCTTTGGGACGATGCGCGAGATGGCGCCTTTGCCCGCGGTCGAGTACGCGGCGAGAATCGATTTGCCGCCCTTCGATAGCTGAGCGCCGCGGATGAAATCCAACTGGCCGCCGGGAGCGCTGTACTGCTTGCCCATGATCGCTTCGGAATTGACCTCGCCGTCGAGGCCAACCTCGAGAAACGCGTTGATCGAGATCACGCTATCGTTCTGTCCGATGACGTTCGGGTCGTTCACATAATCAACGGGGCGGGCCTCCATGCTCGAATTGTCGTTGAGAAATTCGTAGAATGGCTGGTCGCCGGCCGCCAGGGTGTACACGTTCTTGTATCGATTGAGGTTCTTGTACCTGTTCGTGACGGTGCCCGACTGAATCAACGCCGCCAGGGGCGGCATCATGAGCTCAGTGTGTATGCCCAAATCCTTGTGGCCGTGCAGGGCGGCGCATACAGCGCTGGGTACTCCACCGATTCCTACCTGGAGTGTCGCGCGGTCCGGGATCATCTCCACGATGTGCTTGCTGATCACATCGTCCAATGGCGTGGGCGGGCGGGAAGGCAGCGAGAACAGCGGACTTTCATTTTCGACAATCGCCGCGACTTCCGATATGTGCACCGACGAATCGCCGAACACGCGCGGCATCCTGGGATTGACTTCGACGATCAGATTCCTTGCGATTCGTGCGGTCGGGATCGTGTAGTCGGCGTTGGTGCCGCAACTGAAGAATCCGCCTTTGTCCATCGGCGCGACCATCATGATGAATGCGTCGATCCCGATTTCGCGCAACACCCGCGGCATCGCACTGAAATTGCCCGGCATGTAGAACACGACGCGCCGGTTGTCCTGTTGGCCCCGCTCGAAGAGCGTTCGTTCGACAATCGTAGGAAAGAACGGATGCGGCTTGATGACGTCCATGTACTCGTACTTGAGAATCGTGACGGCGGCGGCTGCGACTGAGTGCGAATAGTAAACGCGAAGCTCCTCGATCTTGCGGCTCTTCACTCGATTCTCGATGGCTTCCAGCAAGGCGGGCGGTTCGCTGAACGCCATGCCCATCGAGAGCGTGCCTCGCGACGGGATCAACTCCACCGCCGCTGCTGGCGTCATCAACTTGGATTTGTATTCCGATTCGTACATGTACTGTCCGTTCTCCCGGCCCATTACCTGGGGATTTCTGTACGGCGTCGCGAAGCAGGCGTGTAGTGGGTCATCTTTTTGTAGATGGCCATGACTATACTGTAGAACTGCCTGCCGCGCGCGTTGGGATATTCCTCTCGAGCGCGGGCCTTCGCGCGTTCCCACGCGATCTCGTCTTCTGGAGTTTTGACTACGCCGACCGGCATAAGCGTTGGACCTCCTGCTGACTACCCGATCGCACCACGTGGATGCGCAGGCAAGCCCGGATAACAGATGAATGGATCAACCGCTCGCCTGAATATTATTCTTTGCGGACGATGTTGTCGCGGCGCCCCACTGAGAAGCACAAGTGGACCGAGGAGCGCCGACATTTCGAATCGGACGGTCGCCCGCCTTACGGAGTGACGTATCGTGCCGAGCGGCGCGGCCGGGATATCCTATCGCGGCGGCGTTTCCGGCCCGTGCGCGATCCGCCCCAGCCGGAATAGAGGCCTCCAAGCCCTAATCATCTCAATGATCCAGGCAGCGATCGTCACCGCGCCCAGCATAAGCACGAGACCTCGGTGCCTTTGCGGTCAATTGCGGCTTCCAACTCCAACCTCAAACCCGCACGATCGCCAGCTTTGCGCACCGCGGCGGCTTGTTCAGATGCGACAAGGAATGCAATGTGCCGGCCCTGACGAACCACTCTAGCCACCTCAGGGATCGAGGCAACGATCGCTTCGAGCGCGCTTGCGTGGTAGGGCGGCTCACTCGCTACCGCGTCGAACGAACCGGCGGCGAACGGCAGTGCCGACGCGTCACCGACGACATGACAGGCCGACAGTTCGGCTAATCCAAACCGAAGGGCCCTATCGCGGTCCATGCTTACAGTTGTGAACCCCTTTGAGTTCGCCTCGATGATCACGCCGCCCGCGCCGGCGAACGGGTCGAGCAAACGGCCGTGTGCTTCGGTCGCAACAAGATTCACGAGAAGCCGCGCGTCTACCACGGGAAGAGCACGATGCTCAAGCACGCCGCCTCCTCCGCGGTATCCAGCGATCGTGCGAACGACGCCGTCACCGCATTCCAGCAAAAAGGTGCGTTGATCTGGGGCCTTTGTCCTCAGACTGTCGTCTGATTCCTCATACACGCGAACTAGCGCAACGTCGCGCCCTTTCCATCGTGCAACAAGTGGCTTGTCCCGCGGACCGACGTCTTTGAGCGGAGTAACCAGCTCGACCGCCGCTGTATACCCGAGCCCGCAAAGGCGGCCCACGGCGCTCGTGACGTTCTCCTCAGGAAGCGTCACCCAAGCGACGCCGGGGACGTCCGACAGTGGCCCGCCGGACGCTGCACGCGCGTCGAGGCCACGAAGAACGGCCACAACCTCCGCGACCGCCGCTTCCCGCGCTTTACGCCGCGAACGTCGCAGTCGGAGGACCAGACTTCTGTCAGGGCCAAAGGTGGAGTCGGGCATTGAATTTCCGAGCGACATGTAGCCGCTGAACACCTCAGTCGGGTTCTGCCGAAGCTGCCGAAGACGCTCTGTTTGCAAACCGGGATTTCCGCATATGGACTCAGCCCCTATGCAAATGGGTCTTGAGCATGATGACACGAACCTGGTTGCATCCGTATATCCGGCCTCGATAAATGGGGTTTTGCGAGTGTCCCGGGAGCCTGGCGGATTCGCGCGTGTTTTCATCACCCTTTCGTTTTGCCGGCTCCAGGCTTGAGGGGTTTGCCGATCGCCGTGGGACCTGCTTGAATCCGCTTCGAGGATGGCGTCATGAATTCAGAAATCGAGTTGCGCGATCATGTGTTCGTCGGCCCGTTGCGCCGATCCGTCAATAACGCCCGCAATGTTTCCGGGAGCATCCACGATGATGCGATGGCGACCAAGCTTGGTTTTCGCGGCGGCACCGTCGCCGGATCGATACACCTGGAACTGTTTCCGCCGCTCCTGCTGAAAGCCTTCGGCCAGCGATGGTTTGAACGCGGCACTATCTCGATGTATTTCCTGAACGCGACGACCGACCGTGAAGCGGTCCGCGCGTTCCTCAAGGAGCCGCCCCACGATGCGGCCGACGCGCAGGTCGATGTCTGGATCGAGCGCGATGACGGCATGCGCGTAGCGGAGGGCACCGCGTCTGTGGGACGCCCCGAGGATCCGACCGCATTGCTGCGCCGTCCGCTCGATCGATTCGATGCGGGTCAGTTGCGGATCCTGGGATCGCTTAAAGTCGGCGACCGCTTCGAGGAATGCAACGCATTTCTGACCAAAGATGTCATGGCCGAACGGATGAAAGTCATCACCGATCCGCTGGAATGGTACACCAAGCCCTCTCCATGGGGCGGTGCAATCGCCACTCCGGCGGCGATGGTGCATGTTCTATACACGCAACCGATTGCGACTATGCACGGCAAACTCGGCCAGGCAGTGGGCCTGTTCGGCGCGATCGAACTGCGCAACATCGGCGGCCCGGTGCTGGTCGAACGTCCATACCGTGTTAGCGGTAGTATCGTGGCGCTGGGCCAGAGTCCCAAGACTGAATTCATGTGGTTCGAGACCGCGCTGGATGAAGCGCCCGGCAAGCGCATCGCCGAGATGAGGATGCTGCTGCGCTTCATGAAAGCGTCGTCGCCGCTGTACAACGACGCTGTCGCAAACTGACCCGTCGTGGTCTTGTATTACATACTGTGATACAAGTCCCACCATGGGTGCCTTGAATGTCAGAGTCGATCCGCAGACCGCCGCCCTGGTCGAGCGGGTCGCGCGGGAGAGCGGATTAACCAAGTCCGAAGTGGTGCGCCAGGCGCTTGCGACCCTGCGCAAGCGAGAAGCGCGACCTTCACGCGCAACACCCTACGAGCTAATAGCTCACCTGATCGGCTCTTGGGACAGCGGCGGAAAGCAATTGTCAGAGCGCACCGGCGAGCGGTTCGCACGGCTGCTGCAAGAAGAAAAGCATGCCAATCGTACTCGTCGACGCCGGCCCACTCGTCGCGCTGATTGACCGGAGCGACAACCATCATCTGCGCTGCGTCGACGCGCTTGCCACCCTTCGCGACCCGCTCGGCACGGTCTGGCCCGCATTTGCTGAGGCGATGTACTTGCTGCGCGCCAGTGCGCACGCCCAACGAGAGCTGTGGGACATGATCAATGTGGGTGGCGTGAGGTTCGTGGAGATCGGTCAGGAAGATTGTCCTCGCATGCGCGAGTTAATGTGGAAGTACCGTGACCTGCCGATGGACCTCGCGGATGCCGCGTTGGTGCGGGTTGCCGAGCGCGAGGGTCTGCGGCGCGTCTTTACCATCGATAGGCAAGACTTCGAAATCTATCGACCGTATCGCCTCGGACGGTTCGAGATCCTTCCCTGACCGGCAGCGAAACTGATTGCGCGACGCCTTCGTAGATGAACTCAGCCGCTTGGGCCGGCGTCGATGCCGGGAGCGGGTGTCAGTCAGGCGCCGGCGATGCGCCGCTCGTAAGCCCAGTCCTCGGTCCTCAGGTAGGCCCTGAGCGCGCCGGCGATCGCCATCCGGATCGGTTCGGGCGGCCACGGAATCACTGTTCGATTAGCAAACGGGCAATCCAGTTCGCTCTTGCGCTCCAGCACCAGGTCGCGCAGCACCTGCGCGTTCAGGTGACTCATCGAGACCCCGTGGCCGATACAGCCGAGCGCGTAAGCTGCGCGATGGTCGCCCAGATAGCCGACTGCGGGCGTCAGATTCATCGTCACCGAGAACGGCCCGCCCCATCGATGGGTGATCCGAACGCCGCGCAGCGACGGGAACAGAAAGGCGATGTGTTCCTCTAGATGGCGCCACGCGGACTCGGAGCTATCGGCGTCGAGGCTGTTCGCCCACGTCAGTCCAACCGGACCGCCACCCATCACCAGCCGGCGGTCGGGCGTCAGCCGATAATAGTGGATGAGATTGCGCGCGTCCTCGATACCCTCGAACCCGGTCCATCCGATCGGCCCGAGCCGCTCGGCGCTCAGCGGCTCAGTTGCGATCATGTAGGTGAAGGCGGGCACTTGCTTGCGCTTGAGTTCGGGAAAGAAGTGCGAGTAGGCGTTGGTCGCGAACACGAGCTTGGCGGCGTTAACTGCTCCGCCCGGAGTTGTGAGCCTGAACTTGGGCCGCGAGGTGATCTCGAGCACCGGGGTCTCTTCGTAAACCGACGCGCCCGCTTTGAGCGCGATCCGCTTGTCCTCGCGCACCAATTGCGCAGGATTCACTAGTACCAGGCGCGGTTCCCACATCGCGCCCAGATAGCGCTGCGAGTTGACCCGGCGGCGCACTTCGTCTTGCCCGATCCATTCGATCCCGCTGAAGCCCAGCGACTTCATGAGCTCGACGTCGTGCTGGAGGCGGCGAATGTAGCCCGGCGCCGTAGCCACGCGCAGAAAGCCGGGGCGAATACGGCTGCATTCGAGCTTTTCATCCAGGATTAGCCGGTCCAGGTTATCAACTGCCTTCTCCATGTAGGCATGCGCTTGCTTGAGGAATTGCTTGCCGCGAACCATCGCGGTCACGCCCAGCCCCAGCCCGACCACCGTCATCGCGAACGAGCCGTTGCGGCCGCTCGCGCCGTAGCCGACGGTCTTGGCCTCGAGCACCGCGACCTTGAGCGACGGGTCGGCGCGCCTGAGTTCGCGCGCGGTGGCAAGGCCGGTGAAACCACCGCCGACGATCGCTACGTCGGCATCGATTTCACCCTTGAGTGGCGGCTCGGGCGTGTAGGGCCCGTAAGTGTCGAGCCAAAGCGAAAGCGGCGAGTCAGGCAGGGAGATTGTCGTCATGGCTGTCTATAAGTCTCCTCGCTGCAAACATGCTCGCGTTTCGGCCTGTTTTGCAATCGCTGCGACGGAGTCTTGCGCTCGTGATGCTTCCAGCGGCGCGAGTCGGTTCGCGGCGCAAACTGCTCACGAGGCCGCGTCACCACCGTGCGTAAAAAAATGCCGAAGCCCTATGCCGACAATCTCCGCAAGTCTGAAATTGAACAGGTGTCTTGGCCACAACAATTCCCGCTTATCGCACATCGTCGACTCGCTATATTTCGCTATGGCGGCGTTAAGGCCCGCATGCAAAACCTGGTCGTCCGGCTGTTGGCTCTTCGCAGCCAGTCGGCTTCGCAGCTCGCGAGCGGCTCCGATCCGGCTCGCCACCTGGCGTCCACGTCGGTAGGTTATCCGACCGTATTTCAGCTTCAACTCGTTGAGTCGTTCGGCGGCGTCATAGGTTGCATCGACCAGCTCGGAGCGGCTCATCCATTTGGTCTCGTAGTTCAGGATGCGTTCCCAGGACGGCTCAAGCAGGAGCCGCCGGTGCTCCTCGAGGCTACGGGCAAATAATCGGTAGCCGAAGCTTTCCGGGTTCTCGAACACCCGGCTCCCCGGGTCGACAAATGGCCCTAATGGCGAAATAAAGCACGACAGTCTTTGGTCGCTAATCCTGAACAAATGCTCACAGTAAGTAATTGTGTCCTGAACCGACTGATACGACTGTTGCGGCATGCCGATCATGAAGAACACGTCCACGCGGCTGCAGCGCAAGCGAAGCGCTTGGGAAAGTACGGATTCGAATTGTGCGTTGTCGTATGATGGTTCGCCTTCCTGTGCGCGCCGTACCTCATGGTCATGACTCTCGGGGCTGATTTCTATGCTCCAGTTAGCGACGGAGGCGTCGATGCGGCCGAGAAAATCGAGCGGTGGCAGATCGAAGAATTCAAAGACCAGCAGGTTTGGAACATGCGCATCATGCAATGCGCTTAGCACCTCGTCCGCATAAGCCGCTCCCGCCTGGAGAAGGTCGCCGACCAGGAATATCGGTGACCGCGTGAGGTGCGAGATTGCCACAACGTTGGCGACGACACTTGCGGGACTGCGAAATACCGGCCGCGTCCTTTTTGTAAGATGGGCACACGTCGTCTTCGAGCTGCCGCAAGTTACGCACTCGCAAGCACATCCCTTGACAGTGAATACCGCCGTGGTCGGATTACTCCACCATCCGCTGAATGGCATGACGCTCCTGCGATCGCGATAGCCCATCACCATCTCGACCATAAGGTCCGGCCGCAGATCCACGTAGTCGAGAGACGGCGGCAAGAAGGTCATTGGATTGACCTGTGGCGTTCCACCGTCCTTCCAGGTGAGATTCGGAATGTTACGCAGGGCGCGGCGGTCGCCAAAAGACTGAAGAAGCTGATGCAAGGGCGGCTCGGTGCTGTCACCGCGAAGCACGTAGTCCACTTGTGGATAGCCGATGAGCTCCTCATGAAAATATGTGGAGGAGAGCCCGCCCATGATGACCGGGATGTCAGGATGGATCTCCTTCACGACTCGGGCTACCTCCAACGCCCCGTGTGCGTGTGGCAGCCAGTGAAGGTCGATGCCTACGGCTTTAGGGTGAACCGATGCCAAAAACCGTGGAACCGAGAAACGCGGCTCATTCATCATGCGCACCGCCAGATTCGCTATGCGCACGTTCATTCCGCGCTCCCGCAGGTAGCTTGCGATGGTAAGAAAACCGAGCGGATACATCTCGAACACTGGAGACGATGGGATGAGGTCGCTGACAGGACCGTAGAAGATAGACTTCTCACGGAAGTCATAAACGCTCGGAGGATGCAGGAGCAGTAAGTCCAGGCCGTTCTCTCGCCGCATAGAGCCGCCTACCGCAACTGCGTCACGTGATGTTCGTCGCTCTCGCGTTCCCAGGCGATTCGAATCGACATGGCTTCTGCCGTCTCAACTGGCTAATCAAGTAGTAATCCGGGCGAAATGATCGGCGATCACTTTCGCCACGCAGCAGGTCACCTTCTTCGCGGTCGGGATGTGCAGAAACTCGTTGGGCCCGTGGGCATTGGCATGAGGCCCCAGCACGCCGGTGATCATAAATTGCGCCTGCGGGAACCGCTCGCCCAACATCCCCATGAATGGAATCGTGCCGCCTTCGCCCATGTAGGCAACCGGCTTGCCGAAGTAGTCATTCGAGGCCGCCTGCAGGCTGCGCTCGAGCCACGGCGATAGAGCAGGCGCATCCCATCCGCTGGCGCCCCAGTTCGCCCGGAAACTCACTTTGCATCCATACGGGGGGTCTTTCTCGAGAATGCTTTTCAGCTTTTGCGACGCGGCTTTCGCATCAACCGTCGGCGGCAGTCTTAGCGACAAACTCACCGCCGTGCCCGCGCGCAGCACGTTGCCGGCGCTGCCGGTCGGCGGCAGCCCGTCGGCGCCGAGAATCGACAGAGCGGGCCGCCACGCGCGGTTGAGGATGAGCTCCGTCGTATCGTCGCTTGCGGGACGCGCGCCCTCGATGAATGGAAACTTCGTGCGCAACTCGTCGCCGAGCACCGCGGCCGCGGCGGCCGCCTGCGTCAGCCGCGCATCGGGGATCGACGCGTAAAATTCCCCACCGAGCACCCTCCCCGTAGCCTCATCCTCGACGCGGCTTAACAACTGGCGCACGATGCGGAAGCTGTCGGGCACGACTCCGCCGGCGTCGCCCGAATGAACGCCCTCGGTCAGCACGTCGACCTGGAGTTTCCCGCCGATCAGGCCGCGCAGCGATGTTGTCAGCCAAAGTTGCTCGAAGTTACCGCATCCCGAGTCCAGCGCGATGCACAGACTCGGCTGCCCGATGCGTGGCGCCAGATGCTCGATGTAGTGCGGGAGATCGAAGCTGCCGCTTTCTTCGCAAGCCTCGATGATCACCACGCATCGCGCGTGTCGAATCGAGTTCGCCTGCAGCGCCCCGATCGCGCCGAGACATGCGAACATCGCGTACCCGTCATCGGCACTGCCGCGGCCATACAAACGCTCGCCGTCGAGCACCGGCTGCCACGGGCCCAGCCCTTCGCGCCATCCCGACATTTCGGGCTGCTTGTCCATGTGCCCATAGAGCAGCACGCAATCCTTCGAGTCGCCGGGGATTTCGATGAACAGCAGCGGGGTCCGGCCTTCGAGCCGCACGACTTCCAGCTTCATGGCGCCGATCGGCTGGCGGCGCGCCCAATCCTCGAAGCGCGCGACGACGCGGTCCATGTGACCGTGCGCTTTCCATTCGCGATCGAACGCGACCGACTTGTTGGGAATACGAATGTACTCGACCAGTTCGCCGACTATGGATTCATCCCAAAGCCGCTCGACGTGAGTTCGGATCGCTGCCTTGTCCATGACGAAAACCTACGCGAGATGAGTGGCGATTGACAAAACAATGTTATCGCGCCGTGCATCCGTCGAGGAAGATCGACGTGACGATATCGACCGCACGATCGGGTGTCGTGTACTCGCGACCGTAGCGGTTGATCCCGCGCATTATGCCCAGCAGCGATTCGGCCGCGATTCGAGTGTCGATACCGGGCCTCATCGCGCCGCGCCTGACGCCCTCGTCGAGAACTCCGCTTATCAATCGCGACAAGTCATTGCGCTGAGCTTGATACTGGCGCTCCTGTGAGGGCCGCAACGCCTTGGGATCGCGCAGCAGGGCGAAGAACTGGCGGCGGCTCCAGAAGAATCTTAGAGAATGACGCACGATCGTCGCGATTTGCTCGCGCATCGACGTGCATCCCGCCAGCGCCGAGCGAATTTCGCGCTGCAGTTCCGTGAATCCGTTGATTACCGCGGCCGCGTAGAGCTCCTCTTTCGATTTGAATTGCCGGTAAACGCTGCCCTTGCCGACCCCGGCGTGAGCGGCGACCTCGTCGATCAAGACCAACTCGAATTCCCTTTCGGCAAAGAGTTCCGCGGCGCTCAGGAGGATTCTCTCGCGGATGAACGGCGTTGACGGCCTGCCACGGCCGCCTTTGCGGCGAATCGGCGGCGAAACCGGTTGGCGCTTGACGCTCACGATTGGAAACCTGCAATCATGGAATTCGTAGATTCGTAATCGGCCCAAGAGGTCTTTTCTGAAATATGGACTGGCGGGTCCGAAATTGCAACAATAGACGCTGGATTAGTACTGCTTGGATACGAGTGCCACGGAGAACATAATGGATTCAGACGCCCCCGCGACCGGAAAACCTAATGCCTCGCGATTTGTACAGGATGTTGAAGTGCGCAGTTGGCTCGACAAAGCTATTCAACGATGGCGGCTGTGCCTGGTCGTTTTGGCCGTCGCGGTAGTTGGCCTTTACTTTTTTATCGCCCGCAGCGGCCCTGATTCTTCCACGCAGGCTCCTCCAGCCGGATTGCACACCATAGTTCCAGTCGCGGCGGCGCCGGCCAAGCTCGGCGATCTGAACCAGTACATATCCGCGATCGGAACTGTGACGGCATACAACACGGTCACGATCAAGAGCCGGGTGGATGGCGCGCTCGACAAGGTAAACTTTACCGAGGGGCAATCAGTAAAGGCCGGCGATCTGCTCGCTGAGATCGATCCGCGTCCGTACCAGGTGCAGCTCGAGCAGGCCGAGGGCACGCTCGCCAAGGATGTGGCGTCGCTCGAAAACGCCAAGGTTACATTCGCGCGCGACAAGGAACTGTTCAAGCAAAATGCCCTCGCTCGGCAGGATCTCGACAACCAGGAAACGGCGGTCGGACAGTACGCCGGTTCGATCGAGAGCGATAAGGGCGCCGTGGATAACGCCAAGCTTCAACTGACCTACAGCCGCATCACGTCGCCGATCACCGGCCGGGTCGGGCTCCGATTGGTGGACCCGGGCAATATCATTCATGCGACCGACACGACGGGTCTGGCGGTGATCACGCAGCTGCAGCCGATCGCGGTTGATTTCAGTATTCCCGAGGACGATTTGCCAAGTCTCGAGACCGCGATGAAGGCTAACCCCCGCTTGCCGGTCGAGGCTTACGATCGTGACTTCAAGCACCAACTCGCGGCTGGAACGCTGCTCACTATCGACAACCAGATCGATCAGACCACCGGCACGATCAAGCTCAAGGCGTCCTTTCCCAACGAGGACAACGTGCTGTTTCCAAATCAATTCGTCAACGCCAAGCTGCTCGTCAATACTTTGCACAATGCCATTCTGATCCCGGCGGCCGGTCTCCAGCGCAGCCAGCAAGGTTCGTTTGTATATGTCGCCAAGCCTGACCAGACCGTCGAGATGCGCAGCGTGACCGTGGGCGCATCCCAGGGCGATGTGATTGCCATCGACAAGGGTCTTGCGGCTGGCGACCTGGTCGTCACCGACGGGGTGGACAAGCTGCAGCAAGGGTCGCACGTGAGTGTGCAGACCGCGGCTATCCCGCCAGGGAGCGCCACTCCTTGAGTCTTTCGCGCCCGTTCATACTCCGGCCGGTTGCAACTTCGCTGCTGATGGTCGGACTGATGCTGGCCGGCCTGGTCGCCTACGGGCAGCTGCCCGTGTCGGCGCTGCCGCAGGTGGACTATCCGACCATCCAGGTCATGACTTTCTACCCGGGCGGAAGTCCGGACGTGATGGCGTCTTCGGTAACGGCGCCGCTCGAGCGGCAATTCGGAGAGGTGCCGGGGCTTACCCAGATGACCTCGAACAGCTCGTTCGGCAGTTCCGTCATCACGCTGCAGTTCGACCTTAACTTGAACATCGACGTTGCCGAGCAGGAGGTACAGGCGGCGATCAATGCGGCCGCGACTTACCTGCCGACGGATCTCCCGAACCCGCCCGTTTACAGCAAGACGAATCCGGCCGATACGCCGATTCTCACGCTGGCGCTGACGTCGAAGGAACTGCCGCTGGACCAGGTCGAAGATCTGGCCGATACGCGTCTGGGCGAGAAGATCTCACAGCTGCCGGGTGTGGGCTTGGTGAGCATCGGCGGCGGCCAGAAACCTTCGGTCCGCGTGCAGGCCAATCCGACCGCGCTCGCGTCGTACGGATTGACGCTCGAGGACCTCCGCACCGCGATCGCGAACGCCAACGTCGACGAGGCCAAGGGCAACTTCGACGGCAAGCACCAGGCGTACACGATCGGCGCCAACGACCAGCTCCTGAAAGCCAAGGACTACATGCCGCTGATCGTCTCATATCGCAACGGCGCGCCGGTTAAGCTTTCCGATGTTGCAGTTGCGATCGACGACGCCGAGAACGTCAAGGCGGCGGCGTGGATGAACCTTACGCCGGCCGTGATCCTCAACGTTCAGCGTCAGCCCGGCGCCAACATCATCGCCGTCGTGGACCGCATCAAGGCCCTGATGCCGCGCTTGCAGGCCTCGCTGCCCTCCTCGGTGAAAATCGAGATCCTTACCGATCGCACCACCTCGATTCGCGCGTCCGTACAGGACGTACAGTTCGAGCTGATGCTGACGGTGGCGCTGGTCGTGATGGTCATCTTTCTGTTTCTGCGCAGTCTGTCGGCGACGATCATTCCCAGCATCGCGGTTCCGCTCTCGCTGATCGGAACGCTCGGCGTGATGTACCTGCTCGGCTACAGCCTCGACAACCTGTCGCTGATGGCGCTTACGATTTCGACCGGCTTCGTCGTCGACGACGCGATCGTGATGATCGAAAACATCTCGCGCTTCATCGAGGAAGGCGACAAGCCGCTGGAGGCCGCGCTCAAGGGCGCCGAGCAGATCGGCTTCACCATTCTATCGCTGACCATCTCGCTGATCGCGGTGCTGATTCCGCTGCTGTTCATGGGCGACATCGTCGGCCGGTTGTTCCGTGAGTTCGCGGTCACGCTGGCGGTGACGATCCTGATGTCCGCGGTCGTCTCGCTGACGCTGACGCCAATGATGAGCGCGAAGCTGCTGAAGCATACGCCCAAGAATCAGCAGACCTGGTTCTATCGCAAGTCGGAAAAGGTATTCGAAGACACCATCGCATTTTACGGCCGCACGCTCGAATGGGTTCTTGAACGCGAATTCGGAACGCTGATGATCGCGATCTCCACGCTGGTCCTGACGATTGCGCTCTACATCATCGTGCCCAAGGGCTTCTTTCCGGTGCAGGACACCGGGGTTATCCAGGGCGTTTCCGAAGCGCCGCAGAATGTGTCGTTCGCCGCGATGGTGCGCGGCCAGCAGGCTTTGGCGCGGGTCATTTTGCAGGACCCGGCGGTGGACAGCCTGTCGTCGTTCGTCGGGATCGATGGCACCAACATCACCGTCAACAGCGGACGAATACTGATCAATCTGAAGCCGCTCGATGTGCGCAAGGTCGACATCACCACCGTGATCAGGCGCCTGATGCCGAAGTTGGCGGCCGTCAACGGGATAACGCTGTACTTGCAGCCGGTGCAGGACCTGACGGTCGAAGACCGCGTCAGCCGCACGCAGTATCAGTACAGCCTCGAAGACCCGAACGCCGACGAATTGAATCTGTGGACCAAGCGACTCGTCGATAAGCTCAAGACCCTGCCCGCGCTGCGCGACGTCGCGACCGACCAGCAGAACGAAGGCTGGGAGGAACATATCGTCATCGATCGCCTGACGGCTTCGCGCCTGGGTATCACGCCAAATCTGATCGACCAAACCTTGTACGACGCCTTCGGACAGCGGCAGGTCTCGACGATTTTCACCCAGCTGAACCAGTATCACGTGGTGCTCGAGGTCACGCCGGACATGCAGCGCAATCCGCACGCGCTTGACGACATCTATATTCGCTCGAGCGGCGGCGGTGAGGTGCCGCTCAGCGCCTTCACCCACTTCGAACCGGGTTCGGCCCCGCTCGCCGTCAACCATGAGGGCCAGTTTCCCGCGGTTACAATCTCGTTCGATCTCGAATCGGGCTACTCGCTGGGCGACGCGGTCTCCGCCATCGACCAGGCGCGCGAGGAAATCGGGATGCCCGTAAGTATTGCGGCTTCCTTCCAGGGTACCGCCGCGGCGTTCCGGGCGTCGTTGAAGAACGAGCCGCTGCTGATCCTTGCGGCGCTGGTCACCGTGTATATCGTGCTCGGAATTCTCTACGAGAGTTACATCCACCCGGTCACGATTATCTCGACCCTGCCATCGGCGGGCGTCGGCGCGATCCTCGCTCTGATGATCTGCGGTCAGGATCTAAACGTGATCGCCCTCATCGGTATCATCCTGCTGATAGGTATCGTGAAGAAGAACGCCATCATGATGATCGATTTCGCCCTTGAAGCTCAGCGCAAAGAAGGCAAGCCGCCGCGCGAGGCAATCTATCAGGCCTGCCTGCTGCGCTTCCGGCCGATCATGATGACCACGATGGCGGCCTTGCTTGGCGCATTGCCGCTCGCATTGGGTACCGGCGTCGGCTCCGAGTTGCGCCGCCCGCTGGGTATTGCGATCGTCGGCGGCTTGCTCGTGAGCCAGGTGCTCACGCTTTACACGACGCCGGTGATCTTCCTGACCTTCGACCGCATGGCGACGCGATTTGCCAGGTGGCGGGCGCGCGATGTCGTTCCGGAGACCGTTCCGGCTCAAGCATCATGAGCATTTCCGAACCCTTCATACGCAGGCCGGTCGCCACCACGCTGCTGACTATCGCGCTCGCGCTCGCGGGCGGGATCGCATTCCGGCTGCTTCCGGTTGCGCCGTTGCCGCAGGTCGAGTTCCCGACAATTCAGGTCCAGGCGGCGTTGCCCGGTGCGAGTCCGGAGACGATGGCCTCGTCGGTGGCGACTCCGCTCGAGCGCCAATTCGGTCGTATCGCGGGTCTGACGGAACTGACTTCGACCAGCTACCTGGGCGCCACCGGCATAGTTCTGCAGTTCGACTTGAACCGCAATATCGACGCTGCGGCGCGCGATGTGCAGGCTGCCATCAACGCCGCGGCCGGCCAACTGCCGACAACTCTGCCGAGCAAGCCGACCTATCGAAAGGTCAATCCCGCCGATGCGCCGATCATGATTCTCGGCCTGACCTCGGACGCCGTGCGCCCGGGGATGATGTACGACGCGGCTGATTCAATCCTCGAGCAGAAACTCTCGCAGATAGATGGCGTCGGCCAGGTCATGGTCGGCGGAAGCGCCCTGCCCGGGGTCCGCGTCGAACTGAATCCAACCCAGATGAGCAACCTCGGCGTCGGTCTCGAGGACGTGCGAACGGCTCTGGCCACCGCCAACGCGAACCGGCCCAAGGGTGAAGTGGCCAACGATAACCAGACCTGGGGGCTGAGCACGACCGATCAGCTGCTCAAGGCCGAGGACTACCAGCCGCTGATCGTGCGCTACCGCAATGGCTCCGCGGTTCAGCTTTCCGATATCGCATTGGTAAGAGACTCGGTCGAGAATGTCCGTGCCGCGGGGATGGTCAACGGCAAGGCCGCCGTCTTGATCGTTGTTTTCCGGCAGCCGGGGGCCAACATTATCGATACGGTCGATCGAGTCTATGCCGCGTTGCCCCAGTTGCGCGCCTCGATCTCCCCGGCGATCAATCTCTCCGTAGTCCTGGACCGTACCACCACCATCCGCGCCTCGGTGCACGACGTCGGGGTTACGATGTGCATCTCGATCGCACTCGTGATCCTGGTGGTGTTCCTGTTCCTGCGTAACCTGCACGCCACTTTGATTCCGGGAGTCGTCGTTCCGCTCTCATTGATCGGAACATTCGGCATCATGTACCTGCTCGGGTACAGCCTCGACAACCTCTCGCTGATGGCGCTTACGATTTGCACCGGCTTTGTGGTTGACGACGCGATTGTCGTCATCGAAAACATTTCCCGCTATCGCGAACAGGGAATGCCGCCGTTCGAAGCCGCGATCAAGGGCGCTGCTGGCATCGGCTTCACCGTGATCTCGATTAGCATCTCGCTGGTCGCGGTCTTTATCCCGATTTTGCTGATGGCCGGAATCGTCGGCCGGCTGTTCCGCGAGTTCGCGGTCACTTTGTCGGCCGCCGTCCTCGTTTCATTGGTTATTTCGCTCACCACGACGCCGATGATGAGCGCGCAGCTGCTCAAGCCACACGGCCAGGAGAAACATAACCACTTGTACGTGGCCAGCGAGCGATTTTTCAAAGGGATGCTTGACCGTTATGAGAGCAGCCTGTTGTGGGTTCTGGATCATCAGCCGTTTACTCTGATGGTCGCGCTCGCGACGCTTGGGCTCAGCATTTTTCTGTTCAGGGTCGTGCCCAAGGGATTCTTCCCTCAGCAGGATACCGGACGCCTGATGGGCGCGGTGCAGGCCGACCAGGACACTTCATTCCAGGCGATGAAGGATCGGCTTACCGAACTGATCGCAGCCATTGAAAAAGACCCGGCGGTGTACAACGTCATCGCATTCACCGGCGGCAATGGCGCCACCAATACAGCGAACATGTATATCGGCCTCAAGCCCCTGAGTGAGCGAAAGATCAACGCCGATCTGGTTATCGCGCGCATCCGCAAGGAGGTCGCGCACGTCCCCGGCGTCAATCTCTATATGCAAGCGGTTCAGGATTTGCGTATCGGCGGCAGAAGCAGCAACGCGCAATATCAATTCACGCTCCAGAGCGACGACCTCAACGAGCTCAACCAATGGGCGCCTAAAGTGCTCAAGAAATTGCGCACCGTTCACATTCTCACCGACGTCAGCAGCGATCAGCAAAATAGCGGCCTCGAGGCCAACGTCGTCGTCGATCGTGACACCGCTTCGCGCCTGGGTCTCTCGCAGCAGGCGATCGACGATACGCTCTACGACGCGTTCGGGCAGCGGCAAGTCTCCACGATGTACACGCCGCTCAACCAGTACCATGTCGTGATGGAGGTCGCCCCGCAGTTCTGGCAGAACCCCGAATCGCTTGAACAGATCCACGTGCGCTCCAGCACCGGACAGCTCGTCAAGCTCAACGCCTTCACCCATTTCGCCAATGACACGACCGCGCTCGCCGTTAATCACACCGGTCAATTTCCTTCCGTGACGATCTCGTTCAATCTCGCACCGGGCGTCGCTCTGGGCGATGCGGTTGACGCGATCACGCAAGCCGAGGCGGAGATTAGACTGCCCGCCGGCATTCGCGGAACTTTCCAGGGGACCGCACAGGCGTTCCAGGACTCGCTCAAGAACGAGGGCTTCCTCATCTTATTCGCGCTCTTCGCCGTATACATCGTGCTCGGCATTCTCTACGAAAGTTATATCCATCCGATCACGATCCTCTCGACGCTGCCCTCGGCCGGCGTCGGCGCAATTCTTGCCCTGCTCATTTTCCACATCGACCTGAGCGTGATCGCGCTCATCGGAATTATCCTGCTGATAGGCATCGTCAAGAAAAACGCAATCATGATGATCGACTTCGCGCTCGAGGCTCAACGCGGCGAAGGCAAGTCGCCGCACGACGCGATCTACCAGGCGTGCGTGCTGCGCTTTCGCCCGATCATGATGACCACGATGGCTGCGATGCTCGGCGGGTTGCCGCTCGCGCTGGGCACCGGCACGGGCTCCGAGATGCGCCGCCCGCTTGGTATCGCGATCGTCGGCGGACTGCTCGTGAGCCAGGTCCTGACGCTCTACACAACGCCGGTGATCTATCTGTATATGGATCGGCTCAGCGCCGGATGGTCGAAACTGTGGAGGCGGATCCTCGGCCGCCCGACTACGGCGCCCTCCGACTCGCGCGCCTGATCCCTCGGCAACCGCATTACGGTTTCACAGTGCGCGTGACTCGATTGATCACGAATATGCCGCTCGCATTCCTCACGTGGTAGTAGAGCGAAAGGTCATCGGGCGAAATCGAGGGCGCCTCGGCAAACCCGGTGATAGCGTCAATTTTCTTCGGCGTACCGAACGGCTTCGACGTTGACTTGCGGGTGGCCATGTATATGGCCGGACCCACCTTGAGATTGGTTCGCGTGAAGAAAAACTCGAGCTCGTCAGCGGAGGTGTCCGCCGCATAGTTGAGATACTTGTCATTAATCGTCTTCATGATTTTGGCGCTGTTCGGGTCAACCACGAAGTTGCCGCCCTGGCGTGTCGCGACCATCATCATAGTGCTCGTCAGGTTGCCGGTCGCGAAATTGCCTTGCGTGAAGTAGAGTGTATTGCCGTTGGCGCTGATTTCTTCGTCGAAGTTGACCAGCCCGATCTTCGGCGCCGCGACGCCCGGAACCGGATTCACCGGCGTTACGGTGCCGGCTGCGAACGGACCGGAATAGATAGTCGACAAATACCCTATGCCCTTGTCGAAATAGCTTCTCGTAGTAATGAAGTAGAAATTACCATTCTCGTCTATCGACGGAACTGCATCGAGCGGACCGCTGCTGTTGACCTCACCTCCGATCTCGCCCTGGTACTGGAACGTCACGTCATCGACGCGAGTCGCCCAGAACAGATAGGTGGGGTTGGCCGTGGTGCCGGTGTTCAGGTTATTGAAGAACAGGAAGTTGCCGTCGCGGCTGATGAATGGCTCCATCGCGTCATTGCTGTTGCCCTGGTTGTCGTCGTAGCCGAGAATTTGCACCATCTCCGGATTGCGGAATTCGGTGAACGCAGGCGGCCGCGGCTGCTTGCTCTGTGAGTCATAGGCCGAACCAGCCTGGGCGCTGCCAGCCCCCAACAGAAGCCGGATAACGACCGTCGCGGCAACGAGCGTAAGATTTAGCCGGGCAATCATTTCGCGATTCTCGATTCAACTCAGCCTAGCATTGGCGGCGGTCGCTTTGTCACCCAGTTGGTCGCCTGATCGTACGCATGCGCCAGCTGAATGCAGGCCAGCTCGGCGTGATTCGCGCCTACAATCTGAATCCCCATCGGCAATCCGCGTTCGTTGAAGCCGGCTGGTGCGCTGAGCGCCGGGCATCCCGACATCGAGATCGGAATCATCACTTCCATCCAGCGATGGTAAGTATCCATGGATGCGCCGCCGACCTCTCTGGGCCAATGTAGCGCCGCGTCGAACGGGAAAACCTGGCCCGCGGGCGCGATCATGAAATCATACTTCTCGAAGAATGCGCGCACCGCTTGATACCACGCCGTGCGCACCGCGAGCGCGTCCGCGATTTCGAACGCGCCGGTCTTCAGGCCATTTTCGATCTCCCACTGCAGTTCGGGTTTCATCAGCGCGCGCCTGGCGGGATCGGCATAGGCCGCGTTCAGGTTCGCTCCAATCTGCCACGCTCGAATCTTGAGCCAGCTATCCCACACCGGCTCCAGCGGATAGTCGGGTATCGCGGGTTCCACCGTGCATCCGAGCGCCTGGAACACCTTGAGCGCGCCTTTGCAGAGATCGAGCACGCCTGGTTCGAACGGGATGTGTCCGCCAAAGTCTCCGACCCATCCGATCCGCGTCCCTTTGAAGTCGCGCCCGAGCGGCCCCGCAAACAGAGCCGGGTCCTGGCGAATCGAAAGCGGCGTGCGCGCGTCGTATCCGGCAATCACCGACAGAAACATCGCGAGGTCCGGCACTGTCCGCGCCATCGGGCCGTGCACCGAAATCGACGGCATGAAGACCTCGTTGAACAGCGAAGGAACCCGGCCGAACGAAGTTCGCAATCCGAACACGTTGTTGAACGCGGCGGGATTTCGGATCGAGCCGCCGTTGTCGCTGCCGTCGGCAACCGGCAACATCCCCAGCGCGAGCGCGACGGCAGCGCCGCCGCTGCTGCCGCCCGACGTCTTCGATTGATCGTACGCGTTGAGCGTAGTGCCAAAGACGGGATTGTAGGTTTGCGATCCCAAGCCAAACTCCGGCACGTTGGTTTTGCCGATAATGATCCCGCCCGCCAGCCTGATTCGCTCGACCATGATCGAGTCCGCCGCAGGAACAAAATTTTTGAGCAGCGGCGAGCCCATCGTGGTGCGGATTCCCCTGGTCGGCTCAAGATCCTTGATCGCATGCGGAAAGCCGTGCATCCAGCCGAGGCGATCGCCGCGCGCCAGTTGCGCGTCGCGCGCTCTGGCCTGGTCGATCAGATCGTGGCGCGGCAAGAGCGAAACGATCGCGTTGACGCGCGGGTTCAGGCGCTCGACCTGATCCAGATACGCGTTCATCACCTCGACGCACGAGACCTGCTTGGACTTGATCGCGCTGGCAAGAGCAATCGCACTGAGCTTGACGATTTCCGTGGTTTCGGCCGCCTTGTTCATGATTGGGGATTGTCCGATGTTTCAGACCCACGTCAAGACTGCGTCTAATCTATGTGGCGTGACACGCCCGAGCCATCCGCCGCGAGAAATGCGTGACAGGCTCGGCTCTCAAAGGGGGCTATTTCGACGGACTCGATTCGACGTTTTCGCAGTCAATCGAATCGTCGTATCCCTGCTTCTTAGGACAATCGGCATCTGTGCAATTGTGTGTTGGGCATTGTTCAAAATTGTAGGTGATGGAATCGGAATCGGCAGTTTTCTCAGCCCCTTCATATTTGGCACAAAATTCAGTGAGGTGAGGCTGTTTGAAAATATCGATGTAATTGATCGTTCCCCATACGTACAGGCTAGTTTTGTATTTGATCGCATCATCGATGTGGTCGGGACGAACTGGGATCTCAGTAGTGAAAGTGGTACGAGGCGGGATCAAAGCTGGAACGTGCTGAAGTTGACCGAGATCCCGATAAGTAAACTCATCCGGAATATCATACTTACGCATACACACACTTGTCTTTTGCAGCACTTTCATTCCTGGAGTTTCGCCAAAATTTTCAAAGTGAACTATGACGGAGCCGTTTGTTACATTTTTTGGGAAATCTTCAGGGAGCGGTTCACCCTTTTTTTGCAGTTCCATGCTGGTCACAAAGATCAGCGCACGTTGGTTAGCTTGATTGGTGCTCACGGTCGCTTGATACAGGCAATAATTGATAGTGGTATAAATGCCGAGAACTACAAGCGTGATGACCGTAATTCCGAAGGTCGCATAATCAAGGGGATCGCGTATTTGTTTAGTGGTATAGGGCTTATCGCTTTCGGGTGGTGGCATGTATGGTTCAATCAGTGTCGCATTCGGCGGGTGCTCATCGGCGTGGCGATCATCTTCGTGGGTTGGGTGCCCCATGGTATCGGGTTCGCTATGTTGGCTCTGTGATTTAGCCGTCAAGCAGAACCAAAGAGAACGTGTAGGCTGAATATCGATTTCATCGTGCGCACCTTTTCCCTTTCGCAGATGCTTGAACATGCCTAGCCTGCGCTTCTGCGTGATGCGGATGTGTTTTCAGGTGATACTGGCCGCATGGGCGGCAATAGAAATGCCGAATCTCATCGGTCGGCGGTTCTTTCAACACGGCTTCTACCGCAGCAGCGAACGTAGACTCCGCCACCTTTGTTCGCAGTACTTCGGGCGGGTGTTTCTCTAGGTATGCGATCAACTCTTCATCGGTAGCGTAAGTTGTCGCGCCTCTTTGGGCTCGTCCTTTCTTCCGCGCCATCCCCGCCCTTCGCGCCCCCAAGCTTCCCAAGCGCAACAGCGGCGGGATTTCGGTCATCGGGTTCAGTGTCGGGCGTCTGACCAGTCGCGATGTCGGCAATCAGTTTCGCGAGCGCGAGCGGGTCGCGTGGACGTCTTCTTTGCCTGTCCGCCATGCCAAGAGTATTGCACAGAGCCAGCGCAGACGCATCGCCAAACGGCGTCGGATTTCAAACCGCCCGCTACCTGCGATTCTGCGCGATGTCCCATCCAATCTCGGCCATCAGTCTCGCCCTCGAGCCGCGCTCCGCCGCGTTGGCGCCGCTGGCGTTGCCAAGTTTCGCGCGCATTGCAATTCCCTGTGCGATGGCGGCGGCACGAAAAAACGAGAACGCCACAAAGAACATCAGATCGGGGACGCCGGCCCGCCCGACGCGCCGGCAGTATGCGGCGACAAATTCCTCCTCGCTCGGAATTCCAGACGCCTTCAGATCGATGCCTTGAAAACTCAACACGCCGTCGATGCCGGGCGGGCAATGATAAGGACGGCAGGCCCATCCCAGGTCGCCCAGCGGATGCCCTAGAGTCGAGAGCTCCCAGTCCAGCACCGCGGCTACCCGCGGCTCGACTGGGTGAAGCACGATGTTCTCCATGCGATAGTCGCCGTGCGCGATTGTCGTCTCGTCAGCCGCGGGGATATGCCGCCCAAGCCATTCGATCAGGCGATCCATCTCCGGAATCTCGTCGATTTTCGAGGCTTCGTACTGCCTGGACCAGCGCGCAACCTGTCGCGCGACGTAAGCGTCGGGCCGGCCGTAGTCGCCGAGTCCCACTGCGCGAAAGTCAACCTTGTGCAACCGCGCAAGCACGTCGTTCATCGAGTCGTAGCACGCCGCGCGCTCGTGCGCGCTCGAGCCGGGCATCATCGGATCGCGCATGATGCGCCCCGCGACAAAGTCCATGACAAAAAACGCGGTGCCGATGACGCCGGCGTCCTCGCACAGGAGGTGCACGCCCGGGACCGGCACATCGGTTGCCGCCAGCGCCTTGATGATTCGAAATTCGCGCTCGACCTGATGGGCAGACTGGAGCAGCGTGCCCGGCGGTTTCTTGCGCATGACGAAACGCGCGTCCGGGGTCTCGAGCAGGTAAGTGGGATTGGATTGCCCGCCGACGAACTGTCGAACCGCAAGCGGACCGCGAAAATTCGCCATCCGCCCGCTCAGATAGCGTTCGAGACGGGCTTCATCGAAACGACTGTTCGCGCGGACCGCGCTGACGTCATCCTCGATCGACATTATTTCGCGCTCCCGATCTGAGGTTCCAGCACGCAGCTCTGGATCTCGGTCTGCGCCACATCAGTATCGACTGGATTCAGATGCGGCGTGGCAGTCAGCAGGCCCCATCCGAGTTCTTCTCTGATGTAGTATGACCGCCGCTCGGTTTGAATCTCCACTTCGTCGGCGGCGTCGGTCTGAATACTGCAAACGACCTTGTCGCCGGCGGGAACGATGAAAGCATGATAGCCGCCCGGACCGATTCGCGCCGTGTCCTCACCGCATGTAACCGCCGGGCGAAGCGCCGAACTCCCATAGCTGTAAGGGCGGTACACGTAAATCACTGCGTTGCCCGGAGGTGAAGGAATTTTTTCAAACGGTTGGCCCTGGACCGCGCATCCGAATCCTGCCGTGCCGACTACGCCGAACAAAAGTACCAGAAGCCGGCGATTCATTGGCCAACGGAAGCAGTTGGAGATTTGCCCGCGCCGGCGACGGCATCCGCCAACCTGGCCTCATCGCTATAGAGCTTTTGATCGATCCTGTTCCTGACTGCGGCGCGCGCAGCGTCGTCCACCTCCTTGTGGGTGGGATGCGAGTACATGTTGTACGATTTCGAGACGTGCTCCTTGGCGGTGTAGTCGCCGAGTATCCGGTCGCCGTCGCTGATCGACAAAGACGCAAACGCGGCCGTCCCGATATCGCCGAGCGGAGCACCGACCAGGTTGGCCGGATCGAGCGCGCTGACAATCAGCGGGACGTGATAGTCGTCGTGCGTCAATTCCTCGCGATAGGTGAATGTTACCGATGAAGTGCTCGACAGGGACATCGCCACCGCGGGTGGAAGTTCGGTCGGGTCGCCGGCGACCAACCGGCCTTTGAACGGCAACCGATGCGCCGGCACGTCGCTGACCTTGGGCGCGATTACCAGTTGCGAATCCGATTGAGACGCGCTTGCCGCCTGCGATTGATTCGCTTGCTGAGTGCCGCATCCGAACGCGGCGGTCGCAGCAAAAAGCGCCGCGAGAGCAAGTGTATGTCTCATGGCATCGCAGCGTCGCGAGCCGGCCGCTCGGGAATCACCGATTCAATCCCTCCCGCCGCCATACCGTCATCCTATCAGAAAATCCGCCCTACCTTACGACGCCGCTGGCGATGTAGACGGTGCCGCCGAGCATCTGCTCCAAGTCGAGCCGTGACAGCAGCGGATCCAGATGGCTCCACGGACGCGCCAGGCCCTCGCGCGTGCTCGTCGATCGCAACGCCGCGTTCCACACCAGGAGATTCAGCGGCATCGCCCGGATGGGAGCCCACTTGAGTCCGGCCGCCACGATCCGCGCGCCCGGCTTGAGATGGCTGCAGACGTTGGCGAGCGCCTTGGGCGTGCGCATTATGTCATGCGTGAAATGAAACATCGCCGCGTCGGCCGCGAACGGCATGGCGGCTTCCTCGACCGACGCCGCGATGAGCGCGACGTTGTTCCAGCCGTTCTCAGCCGCCCGCGCGCGGGCCCGCTCGAGCATCTCGGGGCTCTGCTCGATTCCGACGATCGAGCCTTTGGGGCCGACCAGACCTTCCAGGGCCAAAAAACTCAGCCCAGTGCCGCATCCGACATCCAAAACCCGGTCGCCGTTTTTCAGACGCAGCAAATCGATGGCGCGTTGCCGCACGGGTTCGAACAGTGCGAGCTCGAGATCGTAGATGCGGGCGCGCGAGCGATACTGGCGGATCGCGGTGGAGCGGTTGGGCGTGAGCCAGCGCGTCAGCCTTTGAAATGGTTGCGAACGGTCGTCGGGAGGACGGTCCACCTTCGATGCCTCACATTACCGAGTATCACGAAACCGCCCCAACGTCCCCCTCGCGGCGCATCGCGCGAATCGACGCCTGGTCTAAAGTGACCTGGATTGAATCGCGCAGTGGCCTAATTCGGCCAGTACCGTTCACATGGTGCGATTCGGCCCTAAGTTGCTGCTTTGCTACTTAAGATGGCTGGTTTGCACAGGGTCGTCTGATTATCTGCTGCGTGTTATAAGTTGGCGCAGTCCTTGCAAGCATTGTTATAGCACCGGGGGGATTGGCTTCATGCGCAGACGGATATGGGTCGTAGCGATCGTTGTGGCGATCGGCGGGTTGGCTGTTTGCAGCCTCCCGATCGCAGCGCGGGCGCTTTCCGGCGCAACGTCCGCGCCCGATCAGATTACCGACCCGATTAACGACAATGACGTGGTCTCGACCCCGGGTAATATCCGTCCCGAGGCGACGGCCGCCAATGATCGCGGGCGCGTGCCCGACGGTTTTCCGCTTGACCATCTGCTCCTTCTGCTGCGGCGCTCGCCACAACGGGAGCGCGCACTGGAGCGATTGCTCGGCGAGCTCGAAGATCCAAACTCGCCGAACTACCACCACTGGCTGACCGCGGATGAGTTTGGGCGGCGTTTCGGCGCAAGCCCGCGGGACATCGACACGATTGCCGGATGGCTTCGAGCGCACGGGTTCCGAGTGAATTACATATATCCGAGCGCGATGCTGATCGATTTTTCGGGGACCGCGGGATCGATACGCGACGCTTTCCATACCGAGATTCATTCGCTGTCGGTAAAGGGTAAAAGCCATTTCGCCAATATGAGCGACCCCAGCATACCGGCCGCACTCTGGCCGGCGCTGGAGGGAGTGGTATCGCTCAATGATTTCCGGCCGCACCCGATGTATCGGCAGCGCCCGGACTACAGCGTCGGTGGCGGTTATTATTTGATGGCGCCCGCTGACCTTGCCACCATCTATGACTTCAATCCGGCATTCGCGGCGGGATATGCCGGCAACGGACAGACGGTCGTAACGATCGAGGACACCGATCTTTACGCCACCGCAGACTGGACGACATTTCGCAGCGCCTTCGGCCTTAGCACCGAATTTACCTCCGGCTCCTTGATGCAGGTTCATCCGGCGCCGGGGACAGGAGGCACCTGCACGGATCCTGGGGTCAACGGTGATGATGTCGAGGCGATAATCGATGTGGAGTGGGCTAGCGCGGCGGCGCCCAACGCGACCATCGAACTGGCGTCGTGTGCGGATACGAGCACAAACTTCGGTGGATTCGTCGCGTTGCAAAATCTGATCAGCGAGTCCGGCACCCCGCCTGCGATCGTGAGCATCAGCTACGGAGAACCCGAGGGGGATCTGGGCGCAGGCGGCAACGCCTATATCAATTCGCTGTATCAGCAGGCGGCGAGCGAGGGCGTGTCCGTATTCGTGTCATCGGGCGATGAGGGCGCGGTAAGCGGCGACGCGAACGCATCGGCGGCAACACACGGCATATCAGTGAGCGGATTCACCTCGACACCGTATAACGTCTCGGTGGGCGGCACGGATTTCGGCGACACTTACGCGGGTACGGCAAATAGCTATTGGAAATCGACGAACAGCTCGACATATGGATCGGCGCTCTCCTACGTTCCGGAAATTCCCTGGAATGACTCGTGCGCCGGCGAATTGCTCTCGGCGTATGAGGGCTATTCCTCGCCGTTGGGAACCGATGGGTTCTGCAACAGTGCGCCGGGAACTTCATTTCTAACCACCGTATCGGGGAGCGGAGGACCGAGCGGCTGCGCCTATGGAGCGCCATCCACCAGCGGTGTCGGGGGCGGAAGCTGCACGGGCTATGCCAAGCCCGCGTGGCAATCGATTCTTGGCAATCCCGCCGATGGAGTGAGAGACATTCCTGACGTCGCACTGTTCGCCGCGAACGGATTGTGGAGACACTACTACGTGGCCTGTTTTTCGGATCCGAACAATGGGGGCGGTTCATGCTCGGGAGCTCCTGATACGTGGGCGGGATTCGGCGGGACCTCGGTCTCCGCGCCGATAATGGCCGGCATTCAAGCGCTCATCAATCAGCGTACCCAGAGCCGCCAGGGAAACCCGAATCCAACTTACTATTCGCTCGCTGCGGCGGAGTATGGAGCCAGCGGCAATTCGGCCTGCAATTCGACCTTGGGGAACAGCGTCAATCCATCGTGCGTCTTTTATGACGTCACGCTCGGCGACATGGATGTCGATTGCACAGGCACCAATAACTGCTACACGCCGTCGGGCACGTACGGAGGCCTGTCAACGTCCAATTCCGCGCTTCAGCCTGCGTACGCGGCCGGGCTCGGCTGGGACTTTGCGACCGGGATCGGCACCGTCAATGTGAATAACCTGGTGATGGCATTTGGATCGCCTGCCGCCACCCCAACCCGCACGCCGACCGCCACTGCCACGGCAACGGCGACCTCGACCGCAACAGCAACCGCAGCGCCAACACCGACCGTCACACGGACCGCGACCGCAACTGCAACCTCGACGGTCACAGCGACGCCAACGCGCACCGCGACCGCAACTGCAACAACAACCGCAACGCCGACAGCCTCCGCCACGCGTACTGCGACCAGCACTGCGACACCAACTGCGACGGTCACCGCAACGAGTACCGCCACGGCGACCGGCACTATCGCGCCGACTCCCGTCGCGACACCAACTGCGACGGCCACCGTAACGGTAACCGCGACGCCAACCGAAACGCCGACGCCAGTTAATTCGATCACCTACGTGGGATCGAGTGCATTGGCCGACTATAGCGCTCCGGTCACGACTGTAACCGTCAACTTGCCGGCAGGAGTTGAGGCAGGCGACATCTTGCTCGCTCAGATCGTCGTCTGGGACGCCACCGGCTCTGATCTGGTTACCGCACCGAGTGGCTGGAGCATCGTTCGTCTTGACGCGGTAAGCAACGCAAATAAGATAACCTCGTGGCTGTATTACAAGGTTGCGGGCGCGGACGAACCAGCCTCGTATGGATGGACTATCAGCTCGCAATGGGCGGCAGGTGTGATGGGCGCATGGCGAGGTGTTTCTACGGTATCGCCGATAGACAAGAATTCGGGAGCGACCGCAGCAGGCGCCAGTCCGCTTTCAGACGCGGCTCCGACATTGACTCCGACCAACAGCAACGAGCTGCAAGTTTATTTTTACGGTTCTCAGAGCGTTACCGGCCCAGCCATCACGCTACCGGCAGCCATAACTAAGCGCCTGGACATCATCTCTTCGAAGGAAGGCTTCACGGTCGGGTTCGGAGACCTTGCTGCCCCGTCTGCCGGGACAGCGTCTCCCACCTATACCGCCACCGCGACTCTGGCCGGCGGCAAACCGGTTATGACCGCACAAGCCATTGTGCTGATACCTGCTTCGCAATCCGCGACCACGACCCCGACTGCGACGCCAACGGCCACTGCGACCGGCGTCGCGACACCAACTGCGACGGTCACCGCAACGATTACCGCCACGGTGACCGCGACGTCGACCGTCACAGCCACAGCGACGGCGACCCCCGCCGTCTTGACCGACGTGCTGACCTATCACAATGACAACGCGCGCACCGGACAAAACCTGACCGAGCAAACGCTGACGACCAGTAACGTCAAGACCTCGTTCGGCAAGCTGTTCGAAGATTCGGTTGTCGGGCGGGTCGACGCGCAACCGCTGATCAAGAAGCAGGTAACCATCCCGGGCAAGGGCACACACAACGTGCTCTACGTCGTCACCGAGCATGACAACGTTTACGCCTTCGACGCCGATAGCGCCGGTCCGCCACTTTGGGTGGTGTCAGTACTTGGGACGAACGAGTCTCCTTCGGATGACCGGGGATGCGGCCAGGTAACACCCGAGATCGGCATTACATCCACGCCCGTAATCGATCCCACGGCGGGCCCCAACGGCACTATCTACGTAGTCGCGATGTCCAAGAATACGACGTCGGGTGCCTACTTTCAGCGTATCCACGCGCTGGACATCACGACCGGAGCTGAAGAGTTCAGCGGCCCGACCACAATCGTGGCGACGTTTTCCCCCGCCCCTGCTTTTGATCCGAAGCAGTACGAGGATCGGGCTGGATTGCTGTTAGTCGATGGCGAAGTGATCACCACGTGGACATCGCATTGCGATAACCAACCGTACAACGGCTGGATCATTGCCTATGGTGTGAACACATTAGCAAGGACTTCAGTTCTGAATATCACTCCCAACGGCAGTGAAGGCGCGATTTGGCAGGCCGGCGCGGGGCCGGCGGCCGACAGCCTGGGAAATATCTATTTTCTGGACGGCAACGGGACTTTCGACACGACTCTCACCGGCGAGGGATTCCCCATTGACGGAGACTACGGAAACGGTTTCCTGAAACTGTCCACATCGAGCGGATTGCAGGTCGCGGACTACTTCGAGCCCTTCAACACGGTCAGCGAGTCGAACGGCGACTTGGATTTCGGTTCAGGCGGAGCGCTGCTGTTGCCCGATATGACCGACGTGAATGGCGCAACCAGGCATCTTGCGGTCGGCGCCGGCAAGGACACCAACATCTACCTCGTGGATCGCGACAAGATGGGCAAGTTCAACAACGAGACGATGGACAATTCCAACGCCTACCAGGTGCTGGCGGATGCATTACCCAGTGGTGAATGGGCGATGCCGGCCTACTTCAACAATACTCTTTACTATGGCGGGGTGAGCGAACCGCTTCAGGCATTCGCGTTTTCGAAAGCCACGCTCGTGTCGCCACCATCGTCGACCACGAGCGAGAGCTACGGTTATCCGGGGACGACACCGAGCATTTCGGCCAACGGATTGAGCAACGCCATCGTGTGGGCTGTCGAGAATAGATCAAGCAGTGGAGTTCTCCACGCCTACGACGCGACCAACCTGGGCACCGAGCTTTACGACAGCAGTACGGTGCCCGCCGACAGTTTCGAGGACAACAAGTTCATCACGCCGACGATCGCGAACGGGAAGGTTTACGTCGGGACGCCGAGCAGCGTGGCCGTGTTCGGACTAAACCACTGAGGCGCAGTGGGAACCCTGCCCGTTGGCGGCGATAAAGCGAAGCATCAAATCGAATCCATCCCTCGCGCGACGAGCGTCTTTTGCCGGACGGGGACGCGGGTGCGCGCGAAGCCGCCTCGTATGGATGGACTATCAGCTCGCAATGGGCTGCCGGTGTGATGGGGGTATGGCAAGGTGCTGCTTCTGTATCGCCGATAGACAAGGCTTCGGGAGCGACCGCGGCAGGTGCCAGTCCGCTTACAGACGCAGTTCCGTCGTTGACTCCGGCCAACAATAACGAGCTGCAAGTCTATTTTTACTGTTCTCAGAGTGTCGTCGGCCCATCCATCACGGTACCAGCAGCCATAACTAAGCTCGTGGACACAACGTCTTCGAGGGAAGGCTTCACGGTCGGGTTCGGAGACCTTGCTGCCACATCTGCCGGGACACCGTCTCCGGCCTATACGGCAACCGCGACCCAGGATAGCGGTACCCTGGTTATGACCGCACAAGCCATTGTGCTGATACCTTAGACGAACTTTTTTCTGGGCGCCGCATCCTGGCAGGTTGCTTAGGAAAGGATTTGATTACACAACTTCATCGCAATCCTGGAGGAAGCGAGTGGGACTAGCAGTCCTGCGCGGTGGGTTTGGCCGCCGAGGTTGGGTCCGGCAGGGTTGCGGGAGTCGGTTTCATGCCGCGGCCAGAGTGAGGTTGGCGATCCTTTGGAGGTTGTAAGCGGCGGCGATCAGGGACGCATGTATCTGGACTCGCTGGCGGCCGCGATAGCGCGCATTGCACGTACCGGCTGAAGTTCACGCCGAGCATCGTTGGAGCCGAGAGCGCGACGCTCGCGGTCAGCGCGGTTGGCGATGCGGCCGGCCCGCACTACGTGAGCCTCAGCGGCACCGGGCTATAGGCGCCGTGTAGTGGAATAGCGCCCTGTCCGGCCATCGTGGCCAGACAAGGTGTCTGGTCTGCACGGCAACAGCAATCCGAGAGTCAAAACGGAAATCCGGGTTAAAATATGGAAATTCCGGTTAAATGGAGCTGTCGATACCGAGAACCTAATCCGGGGTGACGGGCGGGTCGAGCTGTGATACTTGAACGCCGATGGTCGAGTTTCTGACCAAGCTCCTGCTCGTCGCGCGATCCCGATTGAAGTCAGGGGCGCGACTGGCGGCTGAAAACCTGGTTCTGCGGCAGCGGGTGATCGTCCTAAGCCGCAAGTCGGGGTCTCGGGTGTGGCTGAGAAACATCGACCGGTTGATCTTGGTCTGGCTGTACCGACTGTTTCCCTCGATTCTAGATGCGATCACTGTCGTTAAGCCGGAGACCGTGACCCGTTGGCACCGGCGCGGCTTTCGGGCCTATTGGCGCTGGAAATCCCGCCGGCGCGGTGGCCGTCCCAGAATCGACCGCGAGATCCGCGATCTCATCCGACAGATGAACAAGGAAAACCAACTGTGGGGAGCACCACGGATACACAGCGAACTGCTCATGCTCGGCGTCGAAGTCGCCGAATCAACGGTGGCGAGGTACATGGCCAGGAGGCAGGGGCCACCCTCCCAGGGTTGGAAGACATTCCTGCGCAATCACGCTGCGGGAATCGCGTCCATCGACCTGTTCGTGGTTCGCACTATCTCCTTCAAGCTGCTCTATGGCCCGGTGATTCTTCGCCATGCCCGAAGGCGTCTGGTGAGAATCAGCGTGACGAACAACCCGACCGCCGAGTGGATCGCGGGACAAGTGACCGATGCCTTTGCGTGGGACGAAGCGCTGCGTCACCTGATTCGGAACCGTGACGGCGCATTCGGTCCGGCGTACAGCCGCCGCATTCGCGCAATGGGGATCCGAGATCGCCCTACGGCGCCACGCTCGCCGTGGCAGAACGGGCACGTTGAGCGGCTGATCGGATCGATACGCCGCGAATCACTCGACCACCTCGTCGTGTTCGGTGAAGCGCACTTGCACTATGTCCTGAAGGCTTACGCTCCGTACTACAATGAGGTCCGGACCCATCTCTCATTGGATTGAGATGCTCCAGATTTTCGGCGGACGCAGAAGATCGGCCGCATCGCAGCGATTTCAATCCTTGGCGGACTGCATCATCAATACGTTCGGGTTTAGATTTTCGATAGGCACAGGGTTGCCTCCCGTACCAAGGTTGAGCGATTGATAGAAGCAACATCCGTCCGTCGGCCGGATCGATACCCGTAGTTGGAAAACCCGGCCATGCTAACTCTCCGCAACGCGAACTATGGTTGGTCCCACGGAAAGGTAAAGAAAATCGTCTAGCTCATCTAATTTGCGTGTCGGCTCACTTTCCTCCCGAGTGCCGATGCTGGTCCATTGATGCCACCTTTTGATGACGTGCGCCCGCCACCGGCGCGGGAAGGATATCCACCCGCTGCATCATCCCGATGTCTTCGTGCTGCAGTACGTGACAATGCGTGACGAAAGTGCCGACCGTAATCGGATCGAAGTGGGTGCGGAAAGTGATCGAGCCGAAGGTCACACTGGGATCGGTTATCGGCACCATCGAGCCGGGGAAGGTCGCCGCCGGGACGATGATCGAATCGTGCCATTCGGGGACCGGCAGCGCTATGCCGTTGATCTGGGTCACCAGGAACGGATTCTGATGGATATGGAACACGTGATCGGAGAATGACTTGTTAACGATCGTCCACTCCTCGAAGTTGTTCACGATCATGTCATCGAACAGCGGGACGTTGTCATCGAAGAGTCCTTCTTTCTGAAAGTTTATAAGTGGTTCGTTCGGATTCGGCGGATTATTGGGAACTCCAGTGTCATCCGCATCGCGAAACATATTCAGACTGGTAAACGGAATCCCACCCCAATAGTTACTGTCGTACTTGTTCAGAAACCATCCGCACGATGGCAGCCGCGAGGTCGGGTTTGCCATCCCTGCCATCACGCCACACAGCTCGAATGCGATATTGCGAACCGCATTCGGCGTCGTGTCGACCATCGTCGAGATGCTCGGAAGTCCGGTCGGGGGTGGCAGGTTTTCCGTCGGCAGCGCCATGTCCTCTGCTTTGCCATCGATTACGATCGTGGCGAGCGTGATGGGATAGGTCGGCATCGGGAAGTCGCCGCTGATATGCGAACTGCGCGGCGCAGGAGCGATTCCCTGCGGCGAAACCGATGCGCTGGTCGTGGGACTCAGACACTGCAGCAGATAGGTTCCCGGTGGTCCGGCCTTGACCAGCAGATCGGCGCGCTGTCCGGCGCCCATGACATATGGAGTGCCGGCATCGAGTGTCAGCAGGTTCGGTACGTTGATGCCGTCGTTCATCAGTACATAGAGCGGATGATTTTGGAGCGCGACCAGCAGAGTCTCGCCCGAACCTGCATTGAGCATCCGCCAGCGCTGCACCTCGCCTGGCCGCATATGCAAAGTCGGATTAAGCACTCCATTGGTAGTGAAGTAGGTATTGCTGGGCGGGAGATACGCACTCCACACTCCGTCGGCGGCGCTCGGAGAGCTCGAACCCAACTGAGTAGCGCTAGGATTGACGTATGCCACCTGATTGGCGCTCGTCGTATGCAAAACTTGGAAGTCCATAACTATTTGTTTGGCGGCTTTGACCTCTTTGACTTCATCCACGGTGCCGACGCCACCGCGAACGATCAGCATCCCCGCCATCCCGCCCATCATCTGGAAGGTCACCGAGCCGTGAGTGTGCGGATGAAACCAGAACGTCCCCGCATGATGGTACGTGGGAATCTTGATCTCGACCTGGTTTGTGGTCCCCGGATCCATTGTCCGCAGCACGTTGTCCGAGGTGCCTTCCGGCGAGACCTCTAGCCCGTGGGTGTGAAGGTTGGTGGTGTAAGGCTCGTGCGGATACATCCCGGTTCGCGTAATCGGCGGATTGTTTGGAAGATCGTTGATCAGTTTGATCTTGAGAGTGTCTCCGGGATCGATGATGAGTGTCGGACCTGTCAGCTTGCCGTCATAGGTCGGGCCTGTAATCGTCCCGACCACCATCCTGTTGGATGCATCCGATGTCGCGCCCGGGGCCATCGTCGGCGCCGCGGGTCCGAGAATTTTGTTGGTCGCGAGCTTCGCGCGCAAGGTCAGCGAGAGCACTCCGTGCGAGGAGCGCAACACTGGCGGCTGAGGGAACGAAGACGATTCTGTGGTTTGAGCTGATGAGCTCTCACCGCTACCGCATCCCATCATCGTGCGCGACAGCGCGACCGCGGCGCCGACGATGACGAGGACAACCAGCGCTCTGCTGATTCCTGCGACCGTGGTAGATTTCCGATTGGACCCAACCATGATCTCTCCCTGGATGGGGGACCTTCGCCCCAACATTTTGCGATACGCGCAACATTAGGTTGTGCTCTCGCATACTGATTGTTGTCAACCGCAATCTCCGATGACTGGATGCAACGGTCCCGAGCGGGCGCCGCGATCAGCTCGTCATGGTACGCGAACGCGCGTCGATCCCGCGTCCGCAAACTCCAGCCGACGGGTTGGCGACGGAGGATGGCCGACTGATGGCGGAGCGCGATGACCTGAAGCTCCGCGCGGCTGCGGAACTGGCATGCGATCGTGGTAGAGAGCGCAGAGAAAAGCGCGTGCACACCGGCGACGTTGCGGCGGCCAAGCAAAAAACTCGAACGTTTTCTACGCGTGCGGGATTTTCAGTAGGCTCAACCGGAGAAGCTTAGATTCCTCCGTCAGCAGCTGACTTATGCTCGATTCTCTCTGTCGACAACCCCACGCGCTCGATCCTGGCTGGCACGTGCTTGTGAAACGGCGTGCCCGCGATCCAGTCGCGATCCTCGGATGCCGTCAGCTCGTTAGGCGGCACGCCATGCAAAAACTCCTGCCCCTCGCGATCGGGGTACCACAGTCCCGACCCGTTCGGCAGCGCGACGTGTCCGGGCAGCATACTGTCGGTCACCTCGACAACCGTCTCCGTGCTGGCTCGCTTCGTGACCACGAGCACGCGGCCGCCGCTTTCGACTCCAAGCTCAGACGCGTCAATCGGACTCATCCAGAGCGCACCCGCTGGATCCTTGGGCCGCCATTGAGGATCGCGAATTATGGTGTTCGCGGTCGAGGAGCGTCGTTGACCTGCTGACAACACAAACGGGAACTCGGCGTTGCGCGTCGGATGCTCATCGCGCAGCGACTTGAGTTCATTCGTCAATTCGGAAATTGTCAGATTAATCCGCCCATCCGGAATCCGCCGCCAGGTCTCAGCGTACGGATCGACGCTGATCACAACTCCGGACCGATTCTTCAGCATCGCGTCGAATAGAGCGTCCCCGAGCTCATGGGCTTCGCCGCTGAACCCAGCGCGGCGGAGCGATTCCGGGTACCTGCGCGCGAAGTTTTGCGATACGCCCCACAGAGATGCCGCGTTCTCGTTGCCGGCGCCAAGTGTCGGGGCGAGCGTCTCGTAGAGAAGCACCGTCATCACCGCCGCCAGCTGCGGCCGCTCGGAGACGAGCCGCTGTAACTCCGTCGCGAAGGCGCCGCGTCCCCTGGCCGCCGCCGCGCGCAGCGGCGCGACGTCCTCGTCGGTCATCGCACCTATCGCGCGAACCAGCCGGCTATGAATCTCGCCTTCGGCAAGGGTTCCGGGCTGCGGATCGAGAATCGGGGCGCGCAACGTGAAGGTGTTCGCTGTGGTGGTATCCGTCTCAAATGAGGCGCCGAAGAACGTCGCTTCCCATTTTTCGTATTGCGACGACGCCGGCAGCACGTAGTTCGCCAGCCGCGCGCTCTCGGTCATCGCGACGTCGATGCACACAACAAACTCGAGCGCCTCCAGAGCCTCGCGCATCCGCGCGCTGTCGGCGACCGAGTGAACCGGGTTGGCGCTTTCGATGATCATTGCGCGAAAGCGTTTCGGATGGTCGGTCAGGATTTCATCGGGAATCACATTGCAGGGGACCATACCACCGATAATGCGATGCCCGCCGACGGGGCTCGTGTAGGCCGCAACCCGGCCGCTAGCCAGCCCGATGAGACTCGTGCCCGCGTTCATCCCGCCCCGCTTACCGACATTTCCGGTCAGCACGAAGAGCAGTTTTTCCAGATACGAGTTGAGCGTGCTGTGGAGCGACTGCTCGATGCCGAGGTCTTCGTAGACCGAAACGCTCGATGCGCGCGCAATTCGGCGCGCCACCTCGCGCACGGACTCCTCGCCGAGGCCGGCGCGGGCACAGTAGTCGGCGACGGGTACGTCCTTCAGCGTCGCGATCAGCTCATCGCCGTCGCGAGCGCGATCGCGGATGAAGTCGTGATCGATCAGATCCTCCTGGACCAGCGTGCCGAGAATCGCGGCGAGGCAGAATGCGTCGGTGCCCGGACGAACACGGAGATGGTAGTCTGCGATCTCCGCGGTTTCGGTCCGGCGCGGATCGATCACAATCAGCGCACGATTCGGATCGGACGAGATATCGCGTAGCACTGGGCGTGCGCGCTGAAAGCCGTGCGACTGCCACGGATTCTTGCCCACGAATACCGCCGCCTCCGCATGCTCGTAATCGCCGTTGAGGCGCGTACCGCAGAGCATCTCGTCGACCCAGAATTCTCCGGTCTTTTCCTGGGCGAGCGCGTTGGACGAAAAGACTCCGCCGAGCGCGCGCCTCGTCGATGCGCCATAACTGCCGACCAGATGGTTTCCCTGGCCGCCGCCGCCGTAATAGAAGATGCTCGCGCCGCCCCACTTGTCGCGCACTCGCATGAGCCCGGTGGCGACCTCGCCAATCGCGGTGTCCCAGTCTATCTCTTCGAACGTGCCGTCAGGCCTGCGGCGCAGCGGCGCGGTCAACCGATCCCGCCCGTTCTGGTAGTAGTCGAGGCGCTGGGCCTTTTCGCAAGCGTAGCCGCGCGAGGCGACGTGCGCGCGATTGCCGCGGACCCGCGCGATATGGCGCCCGTCGAGCTTGACTTCGATTCCGCAGTTAACCGAACACAGGATGCACACGGTCGGCCGCCATTCATCGCTCATATGAGAACTCCTTCGGGCGCGCGCGTTCTTGACTAACTTCTATTTTGGAACTTACTATTGAGTCAAGTACAAGCCGGTACCCTCCACGATGCGCTGGAACGAAATCAACACGATGACCTGCTCGGTCGCGCGGACGCTCTCGGTCGTCGGCGATCGATGGACGATGCTCATAATCCGCGACGCCTTCCTCGGAATCCGGCGGTTCGATGACTTGCGCGACGATCTCGGCATGACGCCTCATCGTCTGTCCGATCGGCTTCGCAAGCTGGTGCGCGATGGCATCCTGAGCCGGATTGAATACCAGCAGCGGCCGCGCCGATTCGAGTATCGGCTTACGGAGAAGGGCGTTGACCTCTACCCGCTTCTCGTCGCGATGATCGCGTGGGGCGACCACTGGATGGCAGGGCACGCGGGCGCGCCGGTCGAACTGGTCCATCGGCGCTGCGGTCACGCGATCAGTCCGAAGCTCACTTGCCCCAGGTGCAGCGAAACGATAGTGCCGCGTGAGATGAGCGCGCGTCCGGGTCCCGCACTCAGGACGCGCGAATTGCCCGGACAGCGAACTCATGCGGCGCCAAACGCTGCGAGCCGGCGAAAGGCGAAATGAGTCTCGCGATGATCCGCGAGTTCAAGTTTGAGGCCGAGATCTACCAATCGCTGACTTGTGTCTAGTCATAACTTAAACCCGGACCTATTGATGATGCAGCGCGTCCATGACGACGGCGCCGTACAAATGCGCGCTGACCTGAGATAGAGTTTGGGCACTTCGCTCAGGAGTCTGCACCCATGGCTGAACTCAAGCACCGCGTCGTAAGCGCCAACGGTATTCGCATCCACCTCGTCGAGGCGGGCAAGGGTCCGCTCGTTCTGATGGTCCACGGCTTTCCCGAATCGTGGTACTCGTGGCGCCGTCAGCTTGATGCGCTCGCCGATGCGGGTTACCGTGCGGCGGCGATCGATGTGCGCGGTTACGGTCGCTCGTCGGCGCCAGCGGGGATTGACGAGTACCGGATGACCAAGCATGTCGCCGACAACCTGGGCGTGGTCGAGGCGCTCGGTGAGCAGAGCGCGACGATTGTCGGCCACGACTGGGGCGCGCCGATCGCGGCAAACTCCGCACTGTTGCGCCCCGACGTGTTCCGCGCGCTGGCGCTCCTGAGCGTCCCCTATTCACCCCGGGGAGCGCACCGGCCAAGCGAGGTAATCCGCCTGATGGGTGGCAAGGAGGAATTCTACATTGAGTACTTTCAGCAGCCGGGGCGCGCCGAATCCGAGATCGAGCCGGACGTCGGCGGGTGGCTGCTGGGCTTTTACTACACCGCCTCGGGCGATGCGCCCGCACCGGCTGCCGGCGGCACTATGGCCACGATTCCTCACGGTGGCAGGATGCGCGACCGGCTCACGATCCCGAAAAAGCTGCCCGGCTGGTTGACGGCCGAAGACCTCGACTTCTACGTCAGTGAATTCGAGCGCACCGGCCTCACCGGCGGACTCAATCGGTATCGCAACATGGACCGCGACTGGGAAGATCTGGCCGCGTTCACGGGGCAGCCGATCACGGTGCCATCGCTGTTCATCGGCGGCGAGAAGGACGGGCCGACACAATGGGGTGGCGCGGCGATCGCCAACTTCAGCAAGACGATGCCCGGGTTGCGTGGCTCGCACGTGCTCAGCGGATGTGGCCATTGGGTGCAGCAGGAGCGGCCTCGGGAGGTCAACGAGCTGCTGCTCAAATTCATACAAGGGCTCTGAACCGGCTGCCTCGTCGATCCGAAAGAGATCAGGGAATAACGAGCATCGCTCCTTGAAGCCGGGTGGTCAGCGCGAGAGATTGCGGCTCGGTCCTCGCGTCTCGAGCGCTGTTGTGAAACCCTGGCTCTCGTCTCGGCCCCATCTGGCAGAGGTGCTCTATGCGTGCAGTCTGGATTAGCCGACACGGCGGACCAGAGGTTTTGGAGCTTCGCGAATCTCCGGATCGGGTTCCTATTGCCGGCGAGGTGCGCATTCGCGCCGCCGCGTGCGGGATGAACTTCGCCGAACTGACGGCCCGCCAGGGACTCTACCCCGATGCGCCCAAGCCGCCGTGCGTGGTCGGTTACGAAGCGGCCGGAACGATCGATGCTGTCGGTGCTGGTGTCGATCGCGGACTCATCGGCAAGCGTGTGGTCGTGCTTTCTCGTTTTGGCGCTCACGCTGATCAGGTCTGCGTGCCGAATGCGTATGCTTTTCCGATCCCCGGCGAAATGAGTTTCGAAGAAGCAGCCGCTATTCCGGTTAACTACCTGACCGCCTACCAGATGCTATTTCGGGTCGCCTCGATTCGTCCCGGAGAATCGGTGCTGATCCACATGGCGGCCGGCGGCGTGGGCCTCGCGGTGCTCCAACTGTGCCGCACCGTCGAGGGCATCGTCACTTTCGGCACCGCGTCAAAGTCAAAGCATGAGGTTATTCGCGCCAACGGATGCACCCATCCGATTGATTACCACACGACCGACTACTTCATGGAAATTATGCGGCTGACGAACGGCCAAGGCGTCGATGTCGTCCTTGATGCGCTCGGCGGCAACGACTGGCGCAAGGGTTACCGGCTACTGCGGCCAGCCGGACGATTGGTCGCATTTGGATTCACCAATATGTCGTCCGGCAGCACCCGCAACATCTGGCGGATGATTCGCCAGCTCGTGACCGTGCCGCTATTCACGCCGATGGGTCTGATGGACAAGAACCGCAGCGTGGCCGGTGTGAATCTCGGCCATCTTTGGGACGATCCCTTCCTGCCGGTCGCGATGAACAGGCTTATGATTCTGTATCGCGAGGGACAGATAAAGCCACACATCGATTCGAGCTTCCCATTCGCCCAGGCGGCGCAGGCTCACCTGCGCCTCCAGGAGGGGAAGAATATCGGTAAGGTCGTATTGGTGCCGTAACTGAGCGTCGTTGGCCGTTGTGAACGACGGCGGGCGACTATCTGCGAACTCATAACCCTGTCCCTGTCCCGGCCTCAGCAAAGCAGCATGGCTGACGTCACCTCGCCCGCACCGCACCGGGTCGTGATCGGCGGCAGCGGCGGCAGCGCGCCTCCGACTCCGCGCCAGTTGTTCCACGCCCGCCACCCGCTGTATCCGGTTATCTTGGGTGTCTCCGACGGCCTGATTCCGACCGAAGGGTCCGAGGGGAAGCCAGAATTCTGCGGAGACCCTCAGCCCTGCCCCAATACGCGGCCGCTGCAGAAGAAATCGGATGCCCCCCAAAGTCGACTGTTTCGTGTCAAGCGCAGATGATCCTGCTGGCTCTTAGATGCGGCCATGATGTTGCAATTGAAATTGGCCCGCTAGTGGCCTCGCTCTGGGCTTGTGGCACGGCAGGCGAGGTTCCAGGTGGACTCGTTTCGGCTGGAGGGTGCGCCGCGATCGTCAGTGTTGTGCTTGGACCGCCCTCGGTGGCCGTAGCAGGCCTTACGATCAATGAGGGCCTTAAAGAATTCCGTGACTTGGAGCAATCGTGTGGCCAATAGGATGACTTGGTCGCGAGTCGCCCGCTTGATAGCGCTCGGGCTGGCAGGGTTGGCGGTTTCCTTTGCAGCCCATCGTTACGTGGCGGCGCCGCCCGGAGGCTGGCCGCGAGTCATCGCAGCGTTGGTCGAAAGCCTGGTCATGATTGGTATCTCATTACCGATTGTGATTTCAGTAGCCAAATCGCCGGATTGGGGGCCAGCTTTTCGTTACTTCGTGGTATGGTCGGTTGGCGTCTGCAGCGTCCTCGAGACGATCAGCTACCTCGTACTTGAGATCGAGAGCGATCTTGCGGGCGTGGCGTTCTGGCTCTGGGTCTACATCGCGGCGGCGGCGCTGATCTTCTGGTTTGTCGGCCTTCTCACGTGCATAGTGGCGGGACTGGGGAGAGTTTTTCGCCGAGGGCGCGGCCAATTCTCGCGTTCGACACCGGGGACTCCCGCCCCGTGAGCGGGGCGGCGAACGATTGGCCGTTCCTGTACCAGGGCGGCGAGAAGGAGGTTACCGAACCGGGGCCGCTGTACTATAGCGGCGGCGGGCTCGCGGAGGATGTTCGGTCCCTGGCGTGCGCTGGTGTGTGGGCGATCGAGATTCCCAAAAAGCTCGGCGAAGGCAAATGCTTCTATGACTATTTTCAGGCGTCTCGGTGATGAACCCGGTTAAGGATTCACCAAAGTCTTGGCTTGTCCTCCTATTCGTGGTGGCCCCACTTGTTTTGGTACTATCACTTTTTGCGTGGTATGCCGCTGAAGTTAATGTTACTCTTCCGAGATACCTACAGCTCGTTCTGGGATTCGGTCTGCTCGCGATAAGTGCTTTATCCGTCAGAGAGCTCATGCTACGGCCTGAGCTCTCGCTGACGGGTCGCCTGGTCGTGGTACTTGGCCCCACTGTTGGATGCGCCAGCGCAGGGCTCGGCTCGATCGTGTTAGCACTGTCGCCTGACGCAATGGTGCCACTCTACCTCTTCGTGGTGAGTGGAATCGCTTTTCCGACGGCAGGAGTCCTTGGAATTTTGGTGCGTATCACCCGCCATAGAGGTCAACATAGCAAAACGGTTGGGCAGTAACGGGCACCGGACGCTCGCGCCTTTCCCGCTGGAGCAGGGATATTCGTCTGGTGCCGCTGATCGATGCGTCGGGCTCGACCGTTCGACCTCTTTGGCGGCGGCAGCAGCCCTCCGACTCCGCGCCAGTTGCTCCACGCCCCTCATGCTGTGCGAGGCCGTTTAGATTTGCGATGGAATTCGGGCCGAACCAGCTTTTGACAAGTGACAGCGCTTTCGATCTCCCGCACTATTCCGCTATGTCATTATGAGCGTGAGGGACATCAGTCATGGAAAAGCGAAAACTTGGTACGCAGGGACTCGAAGTATCGGAGTTGGGCCTGGGATGCATGGGGATGTCGCAGTTTTACGGCCCGCGCGACGACACCGAATCCGTCGCGACGCTTGAGCGCGCCGTCGAGCTTGGGATCAATTTCTTCGACACCGCCGACGTTTACGGCGTGGGCCACAACGAGGAGCTGGTCGGCAAAGCGCTCAAGAAATACCGCGACCGCGTGATTATCGCGACCAAGTTCGCCAACCAGGTCCTGCCCGACGGCAAGCGCGCGATCAACGGCAGACCCGAATACGTCCGCTCCGCCTGCGACGCGTCGCTGAGGCGCCTCGGTGTCGATCACATCGATCTCTACTACCAGCATCGCGTCGACAAGAATGTGCCGATCGAGGAGACCGTCGGCGCGATGGCCGAGCTGGTGCGCCAAGGAAAAGTTCGCTACCTGGGCCTGTCGGAGGCTGGCGCCAATACGATTCGCCGCGCGCACGCGACCCATCCTATCAGCGCTCTACAGTCGGAATACTCGCTCTGGACCCGCGACTACGAAGACCGGGTGATTCCGACCCTGCGCGAGCTCGGCATTGGATTCGTCCCATTCAGCCCGCTCGGTCGCGGCTTCCTCAGCGGAAACCTTCGCGAGTTGCCCGCCGACGATATGCGCCGCAGAATCTCGCCGCGTTTCGACGCCGAGAATATGCAAAAGAATCTCAAGGTCGTCGATCGCATCAAGGAAATCGCCCGCGAGAAGGGAATTACGCCGAGTCAGCTCGCGCTCGCATGGGTGCTCGCGCAGGGCCGCGACATGGTCCCGATTCCTGGCACCAAGCGTCGTACCTATCTCGAAGAGAATGTTGCGGCGGCCAAAATCCAGCTGTCGAAAAGCGATCTTGCCCGCATCGAGCAAGCCGCGCCCAAGGGCTTTGCCGCCGGCGGACGTTATCACGACATGAGCACCGTCAACGTCTAGCTAAAGGTCGCTGCCGACTACCGCGGGCGCAAGGACCGGCAAATCGTTCACTCTTTGCGAAGTGCGGCCTCAACCAGCATCGGCGACGGGGCGAACGCCGGATTGAGTGATGAATAGCGCGCACGCGATCATTGCCAGGCCCTTGAGGAACATCGAGACGTTGACGGCGCGCATCACGGGATCGGCCAGCGCGAGCATCGCGGTGCCGTGGACGACGATCGTGACCGGGACGAGAAACAGCACGATGAGCCATCCGCCCAGGCGCGGACGATAGTTGAACAGAATCATCGCGGCGCCTGCCAGCTCGACGACGGCGGAAATCGCCACCCAGAACGCGCGGATAGGAATCGCCGCGGGCATCAGATCGATGTAACTCTGCATCGACGTGAAGTGCGTGATGCCCGAGAGAAAGAAAATCAGGGTGAACAGAATGCGGGCGGTGATGCCGACCGCGGGACTGATGATCTTCAGATCGCCGGTTTCCATAGTCGTGATCGGAATCCTCCTGCCTTGCGGGCGTGGCGGGTTCTTCCGCCATCTCTCCCGCCTCGCAGTTCGTTGACTCGCTCGCTACAGGCTCTCGGCAGCCTTCAGGCTCAGCAGATCGTTGCAGCCGTCCTCGATCATCGAAGCGCGCGCGTCGCGCAGCAGCTTTTCGATCGGGTACTCGCGCGAGAGCCCGTTGCCCCCGAAGATTTGCAGCGCGCTGCTCGCCACCTCGAACGCCGTGTTCGTTGACGTGACCTTCGAAGCGACTGCCAGGTGCAGCATCGCCGGTGCGTTGATCGAGTTGTACAGCGTCACCTGTCGGCTCAGTGCCTTGGCTGCCTGCACCTGCCGGAACATCTTGAACAGCCGCAGCTTCACGCTCTGGTGCTGGAAGATCGGCACTCCCCCCTGCACGCGCTGCTTGGCGTAGTCGATTGCCAGATCGAACGCGGCCTGCGCCACGCCGGCGAAGATCGAGCCCATCCCCCCGTTCGCGTTGCTCAGGATCATCTCGGTTGCGAACGGGTACGCATCCGGCGGGATCACCATGTAGTCGGCGGGGATGCGCACGTGGTCGAAGAAGATCTCTCCCTGATTCAGCGCTCGCTGTCCGATTTTGTTCAATGGCCTGCCCTTCGACACGCCGGGTACATCGAGCGGCACCAGGAATCCGCCGTCTGCCCGTTTCCCGTCACCCATGTCCACCGCGCAGAACATCGCGGCCGCCTTGGCGATAGTTCCGTTCGAGACCCAGGCCGACTTCTGTCCGCTCAGCACGAAGGAGTCGCCGTCCTTGCGCGCGATGCAGTTGGGCCGCCCCGGTGGCTCGGTGCCCGGCCTGTTCATGTAGTAGATCAGGTCGCTGCCGTGGTCCGGCTCGGTGCCCGCCCAGCAGCCGATACAGTCGTTGGCGCTGAAGCGCTCGATCAACTCGGGCTTCCCGGACATCTGGGCCATCATCCGCGGGAAGCCTGCCACGCCGAAGCTGATTGCCAGCCCCGAATCGCCCCAGCCCAGCTCTTCGCTGATGATGCAGCGCAGTCTCGCCTGCTGTGCGGGCGTCAGCTCGCCGTTGGCAGCCGGGACATCGGCCAGCCCCAGCGCGCGGTGTTTCTTGAACACCTCCCACAGGATCGAGTCCTTGGCGATCACGTCCCGGGGATCCGCCATCGCGTCGAGCTCTGCGCCCGCGGGTCGCATGACCTCCTCGGCAAATCGGTGAACCGTCTCGCGAACGGCTCGCTCTCCCTCACTCAGCTCCACTTCGTAGTCGATGCTGGCCATAGTACGCTCCTGAGTTGATTGGGCCTCTCGGTCCAGCTGTTCAAACTCGCCTTTGATTTGATGATCGGATCGCTCTCATGAAACGCCCTCGTCACCCGCCGAGCTCGACGATCGGGGCGACTCCGATAGCCCCCTCGTAGGCTTCTCTAGCGCAGACCGTGGCGTAGTCCAACTCCCCCCGCTCACGGGTGATGCGCTGAAAGTGTGTTGCTGATTTATGGGGTGCGCGTTACAAACGTAGCATGAGACTCCGCCGCGTTACGATCGCCGCACTACCGGCTCGCTTCGCTGCGACGATTGTTGCAACCGCTTTCATCGTAGTCGCGGCCTTCGAGATTTTCTGGGCCCTTGGCGGCTCTTGGGGGCTTTCCGGCGCTTGGGGTGGCGGTCACGACCATCTATCCGTTGGCCTCAGAGTCGCGAGCGCGTTCGCTGCCGTCCTGCTCGTCGCCGGCGCTATCATCGTCCTCGGCCGCGCGCGCTATTGGTCGTCAACCGACCGCTTCGGTATCTTGCGTTGGGGGACATGGGCGCTCGTCGGTGTGATGGCGCTGAGTGCACTAGCTAACTTCGTCTCGTCGAGCAGTTCGGAACGGTTTCAGAACGGACCTGTTGCACTACTCTTGGCATTGCTCTGTCTCGTCGTGGCCTCGGCAAGTTAACATCCCCAAGTCAACGGGCCAGCTCGTCCGCCCTCGGCGCTATGCTGGCCGCAACGCGGCGTGACGCGCTAGAGAGAGGCCAGCCATGATGCGGATTATCCAAGGCGACCTGAGCGACCAGCGCGTCGTCGATCTCCTGCATATCCATCTGTCCAGTGCGCGGGCGGAAACCGCCCCGGGCAGCGCGCACGCTTTGGACCTCACCGGGCTGCAATCGCCCGATGTCAGCTTTTGGACGATCTGGGAGGATGAAACGCTCTTGGGATTCGGTGCGCTGAAGCGGTTCTCGGCCGATCATGGTGAGGTCAAGTCGATGCATACCGCTCAGGCCATGCGGGGAAGGGGAGTGGGAACCGCGATGCTGCGGCACATCATTGCGACCGCGCGATTAAGCGGCATGTCACGCCTCAGCCTTGAGACTGGCACCTGGGAATATTTTCGGCCGGCGCACGCGCTTTATAGAAGCCATGGCTTCGTGGAGTGCCCCCCGTTCGCCGACTATGTGCTCGACCCGAACAGCGTCTTCATGTCGCTCGACCTGCGAGAATCCTGATCCGCATGACGTCCGCTGAGCGGCCCGAAAGCCGAATGCCAAACTGAGACTCCCCCCGCTCACCGTCCCGCCCGGATACAGGACGCTGGAAGCCACCCGTATCGGGCAGTCGAGACCGAGATGATCTCGGCCTCGACGTGCTCGACTACGTCACTTGGTTTTGCTGGAGCGCGCGGGGGCTGGGTATAGCGCGTCGAGCAGCTTCAGCGTGAACTCCTTATTGTTCTCCGCGAGCCGCTCAGAGAACCGGAATGCCCTCTCCGCAACTTCGCGCGGACGTGGCAGCTCGAAGGGCAGCGGCACGTCGATCCTGGGGATCAGTCCGCTGAAGGTCTTGCCGGTCCGCTCGACCGCATCAAGGGTCAATTGCTGGGCGGTGCGAATCCCCTCGAACAGACGATCAACCGCGTTTTCACCAATTTCGTTGTAGTCCATGTTGTGAACCTCCTTAATTTCTGCTGCTAGTAATCTAACCCATTGCGCTTGGTATGTCAAGCACAGGCCAAAAGACCTTCGCCTGACGCCCCGATGCGTTCACTCATCCAGCCCGGCGCGTGGTATATCAAGCAGTATGACTCGTAAGCGCTCCACCGCGATTGGCGAATTTATTCGTAACCAGCGTGAAATTGCGCGCCTCTCGATGCGCCAATTCGCGACCCTCGCACACATTTCCAATCCGTATCTGAGCCAGCTCGAACGCGGCCTCTATCAACCATCTGCGGACGTGCTGAAGGCCATTGCGACGGCGCTCGGCATGCCGCCCGAAAGGCTCTATCAGGCCGCCGGATGGTTCGAGCCCGAGGAAGGCGACGAACACGATGTCGAGACCGCGATCCGTACCGATTCACGGCTGACCGACAGCCAGAAACAGGCGCTGCTCGCTGTCTATCGCGGGTTTCTTGAGGAAAGCGAGAAATAGCTGTCGTTACTCAATATTCCGAATGGGTGCGATACTGACGCCGTGGACCCGGTCGACAGCTTGACGGAGAGCAGTACGCATGAGACTACGTCATCCGCCAAGCAGTCTCTCGGAGTTCGGACATGTCGGAGAATCGCGCGAAAAGCGCGCGTGTGCGCGCGATTTGCGAGCGCGCGCGGACCGGGAGAATGTCTCCGGCGGCGCGAATCGCAAGAATCTGGAAAACCCTATCCGCATGCGATTTTGCCAGGTCCATCCTAAGACTGACCTAGCGCCGAACCGCTCGCCTTATTCACGTCGCGGTTCGACCGGCAAAACATGCGCGCCGGCCCGAGCTTTCATGGAATCGAGAAGCTTGGCGACCTGCACAACCATCTGTCGTCCCTGGCGCATCATGAACTTTTCGCGCTCCAATCGCGCCAGATGCTCGGTCACTCTTGGCCGCGAGGCGCCGACCAGGTTGGCGATGTCCTTATGGCTGAAAGATACGCGCAGCAGCGTGCCGCGCGATTCCTCGACTCCAAAGTCCGAGCACAGCTCCAGCAGCGCGATGGCTATTCGGTCGTGCAGGCGAAGGTTCAGAAAACTCGAGCTGCGCAGCAGTAGGCGGTACCACTGCTTCAAATCGTTGCTGTGAAATTGCTTGAAGGCGGACTCGGGAGCATTTGGGGTAATGCCGCCGAAGTCAGCCCAGCTCACAGTTCCAACGCGGCAATCGTTGTAAGCCTCGCATTGAAAACCAGACTGACTGAGCGGCAGCGCAGGGAATTCCGGAATCGGTCCCGGCGCCAGCATCGCCACCGTGACACGCTCGTTGCGCGCGTTTGAGCAGGTGATGCGCGCAATTCCTGCCAACAGAATGTGAGCACCTTGGGCCCGTGCAACGTCGCGCAGAATTAGCGCGCGTCGTTTGTAGTTGGAAAGCGAGAGCGCACTTGCCAGAAGTTTAAGCTCAGACGGAGAAAGCCACGACAAAACCTTGAGTCGGCTTAGTCTGTCGAGGTCTGTTTCGCGGGAAGCTCTTTTCTCATTCAAAATCGCACCGCCCAGGATCGGGCGTATACACCGTTGGCGCTCACAACGGATAAGCCTGAATCTGGAGCAGTTCTAGGCCAAATAAAGTTACGTTCAAGGCCGATTCTGTTACAAACGGAACAAATCCTCGGTTGTTTTCTCGCACCGATTGTCGTTACATCCGGCGACTCCGCTCGACGGCTGCGATTCGACGGGCGCAAGTTAGACTTAACGGACACCGAGATCGCTTCAATTTTCCTACCCATGGCACCACGCTCGTCACGCGGCAGATACATCAGGCAAAGGGGGGCCAGGCCCCCTCAACCTCGCGCATTCAGCGCTCAAGATTTAGGGAAATTGAAAGGACTGGCGGGTCTTTCCTTACGCAAATTGGAAGCCTTGCGTGCCAGGATGAGGATTCGGCAGTTTTCCAGACACTCGATCGTCTATAAGGAGGGGGAATCAGATGAAGCCGTATACATCGTGCTCTCGGGAATCGCCCGGCTTATCTGCCTCAATCGAAAAGGGGAACGCAATCTGCTCGAGGTGCTGGGACCCGGCGACGTGATCGAGATTCCGTCATTATTGCCCGATATTCATCATAAACTCACCTGCGAGACGTTCACGGATTGTCAAATCGGGTTAATAAGCCCAACCGCGCTCGTGGAGGGCATCGTTGGTATTCCATTCCGCGAGTTCAACGAGGCGCTCAATTTGACGGTCGGCCGATGGTGGACGCTTCTGGAGCGCCATTCAAGCTTTCTCAGTCAAACCGTTCGAGAGAAAATCATGCTCGCCTTGCTCGACCTCGGCCGCAAGTTCGGTCAGCGAGACGACCACGCGATGATCATAGATCTGGGTCTAAGCGGTCAGGACATAGCGGACCTAGTGGAGTCCTCGCGGCCGAAAGTGAGCGAGTGCCTCAAGAGTCTCGTTGCTGAAGGCGTCGTGACGCGCGAACACCGCCGTTTCATCATCGACTCGGTAAAAATTCAGGCTGGCCTGCGATCCTGACGCTTGTCGGTACCAAAAAGAGGATCTGAACCTCGGCGGTCGGCCTTCGACAATCGCCTGGACGAGTCTGGTTCGACAGATCGCTAAGCCGAATCAGCCGTCCGACCGTTAGGGCGAAAATGCGAGGCGAATTTCCGGCGATTAATATCTCTCCAGCACCGCTACTTTTATTTCGGTCCGAATACCTCGCCAGATTCGCAGACAAATTCCCCGGTCAAAACTGAATGAGGGTCGGCAGTTCAAATCCCTTCTGCTCCACATTTCAGTCTCCAGATTTTTGGAGATGTCAGAGAATCGATCGAAATCGGCGCGTGTGCGCGCGATTCGCGATCGCGCGCGGACCCGGAGAGCGCCTTGGTCGGCGCAAATCGGCAGAATCGGGCAAAACCTATCCGGGCGCGATTTTGCTAGGTCCGTGGATCATCGCCGTAGATTCGCCTGGGGCAGGAACGCCAGATTACCCACGAGCGCGAGCGACCTCCAAGGTGATCGCGGGTGCACCCGCCGTGGTGGCGTGAGGGCTGCCAAGGTGGCATTCTCTGCCCATGCCTGACTACAGCTTGTTCGGAGACGAGCACGTCCGCCGGTACGAGGCGACCGGCGGTAAGATTGGCCACGATTGGAACAACACCAGCTGTCTGGTGCTGCACACGATCGGGCGGAAATCTGGCGAGACGAAAAAGTTCCCGCTGATCTACGGGCGCGAGGGCAACAACTATCTGGTTGTCGCTTCGAAGGGTGGCGCTCCCGACCATCCTGGGTGGTACAAAAACCTGCTTGCCCACCCCGATGTGAAGATCCAGGTGTGGGACAAAGTGATTCCGGTCCGGGCGCGGACTGCGACGGCCGAAGAAAAGAAGCGCGTGTGGCCGATCATGACAGCGCAGTGGCCCGAGTATGACAAGTACCAGGCCGGAACGAAACGCGACATCCCCGTGGTGCTGCTCACGCCGCGCTAGCTTCTCGAAGACTCGATAGCCGTGCTAGGGGTCTTCAAACAGGGCTGTAAAACAAATCCGAACGGCGGATAGTGCCGACGTCCTTTTGGTCAAGAGTGGGAGATTGGGAGCATGGATCGTGTCGATGGCAAGACCGCGTTCATAACTGGAGGAGCGCGCGGAATCGGACTGGGTATCGCTCGCGCGTTCGCTCGAGCTGGCGCGAAGTTGGCGCTCGCGGATATCGATCAAGCCTCGCTGGCCACGGCAAAATCCGAGCTCTCGGACTTAACCCCGGTGGAGACGTTCCTGCTCGACGTCCGCGACCGCTCGGCTTACGCGCGAGTCGCCGACGAAACGGAATCTCGACTCGGTTCAGTGTCAATTCTGTGCAATAACGCCGGAGTGGCCGGAGACCAGCACGTTACGCGCCTGACTTACGAATATTGGGACTGGGTAATCGGAATTAACCTGACTGGAGTGATCAATGGAGTCCAGACTTTCCTACCGCGGATGCTCAAACGAGGCGGTGGCGGGCATATAGTCAACACAGCTTCGGGTGCGGGACTCGCCGCCACGTCCAGCGGTCTCTTATATACAACCTCGAAATTCGCGGTGGTGGGTCTTTCGGAATCCCTGCGGCTCGCGCTCGAACCGTTCAAGATTGGTGTCAGCGTATTGTGCCCCGGTCCAGTCAATACGAAGATCATATCGAACAGCAACGACACGCGGCCCTCATCGTCGGTGACCGTTGAGGAAACGAAAATGTGGGAAGCCGCAATCACGCAAGCCAACGCCTTTCTAGCCGCGGGCGCCGATCCTAACCAGGTTGGCGAAATGGTCCTCGCCGCCGTAAAGACCGATCGCCTCTATATCCATACTGATCGAATCATGGCAGGACTGATCGAGGCGCGGGCCAAGGCCCTGCTCGATGCAATGCCACCGGCGAAATAGCAACCAGCTCCTAAGGCCGCGACGCGCGGACGACTCACGGCCTGAAGTCATCCGCATCTGTAGCGACGGCCAAATTTCCGCTTAGAGGGGGGCACTGATGCACATGCAGCCAAGCCTATCTCGCGGAGATCTAGGAATTGAGGCGAATCTACGGCGATGAGATTCTCTCCAGCTCCGCTGCTTTAATCTTGGCTCGAATACCTCGCCAAATCCGCGGACAATCTTCCGAACAAAACCGATTGAGGGGCCGTTAGTTCAAATCCAGCTTGGACCACATTTCAGTCTCTGGGTATTCGGAGATCTCGGAGAATCGCGCGAAATCCGCGCGTGTGCGCGCGATTTGCGATCACATATGGACCCGGAGAACGCCCTCTGCCGCGCA
>Ga0208044_1000190_pt1 | contig 57090 bp, 50 predicted proteins | sample Sb_taG_8_FD_187712 | JGI IMG/M metagenome (GOLD analysis project Ga0208044, IMG submission 187712) | Peat soil microbial communities from Weissenstadt, Germany - Sb_50d_c_BC metaG (SPAdes) (version 2) | ecosystem: Environmental > Terrestrial > Soil > Wetlands > Peat | place: Germany...
GTGCCTCCGCTGCTAATCCTCGATGAGTTTCCTTACCTGGCTCAGGAAACTCCCGGGCTGCCGTCCATCGTGCAGTCCCTATACGACGGCCTGGGACCGGGTGCCGGGGCGAGCACTGCGTCGTTTCGCCTGCTCCTGTGCGGCTCGGCGATTTCGGTCATGGCGGACCTGCTGTCCGGGACCAGGGCGTTGCGTGGCCGGGCTGCGCTCGAACTGCGCGTCCGGTCGTTCGGCTACCGGGGCGCGCGGGAGTACTGGGGGATCGAGGATCCCGCCGCGGCCTTCGCCCATAACGCCCTCGTCGGCGGCACGCCCGGCTACCGGGAGCTTGTGCCGGATCCGCAGGTTCCAGAGGATCCCGCGCAGCTTGGCGGCTGGCTCGCGCGGAACGTGCTGCGGCCGTCCATGCCGTTGTTCGACGAGGCTCGCCGGGTCGTGCACGAGGACCCGCGCATCCGCGACGCCGCCGCGTACAGTTCGGTGCTCGCGGCCGTGGCGGCGGGAGAGTCGTCGCCGACGAAGATCGGCGGCCTGCTCGGCCGTCCGGCTACCTCACTGACGCACCAGCTGACCACGCTGGCCTCGGCCGGGTTCATCGACCGTCGGCACGACCTGCTCCTGGACCGGCGGCCGGTGGTCACGGTCGCCGACCCGATGGTCCGCTTCCATCAGCTAGTCATCGAGCCGTACCTGGCCGACCTGGAGGCTGGGCGGGCTCCCCAGGTCTGGGCCGAGGCAGAGCACACCGTGGAGTCCAAGATCTTCGGGCCGCACTTCGAGGCGCTCGCCGGCGAGTGGGTCGCCCGGTATGCCTCCGGGGAAGCTGGCCTCGCCGTCGGCCCGGTCGGGCAGACCGTCATTGCCTGCCGCGAGCACAAGACTGGCCACGAGATCGACGTCCTGGCGCTCGCGCGCGGCAGCCGCCCGAGGACCCCCGGCGCGCTGGTCGCATTCATCGGCGAGGCCAAGCACCGCGGCCGCCGTCCAGGCCTGGCCGAGTTGCGCAAGCTTCAGCACCTCCGCGACCTGCTGACCGCCGCCGGGCACGACGCCACCGACGCCGCATTCGGCCTCTTCAGCGTGACAGGCTTCACTGATGATCTGGCAGCCGAAGCCACCGCCAGCAGAGGCAAGATTCTCCTTGCTACCCTGAACGATCTCTACGGCCAGCCGTTATAAGCCGGGCCGCCCTACCTGTGTAGTTATCGTTTGCATAATGGACTGTGGCTACATGCGCAGATAGGCCCCTTGAAATGAGGAAACAGCTTATGGCTGCCGCCTCAGGCCCAGGGCTTGGCGGCGTGCTGGAAACTGACGGTGACGTCGAGGTGGCCGCAAGGTACGGTGGCTGTGTGGCCGACGCTTCGCCACGCCGACTTTCACTGTCGGCACCCGCTGGGATCGTGACGATAGACTCTCGTCATGGTCGATGACGGGCGGGTTGAGGATGCTAGCCGGGAGCGGGATGAGATCCCCGGGCTTCCGCGGCATCTGGCCGCGCTTGTCGGCGCACTGAAGGGGCCGCCGGATCTTGGCCGTAATCATGACAAGTACCTGACTTACCTTGATCGGGATGAGGCCAGCGGAGCGGCGTCCGCGTGATCTTGTGCGACACGGGGCCGCTTGTCGCTGCCTTAACAGGGCTGACAGGGATCATGCCCGGTGCGTGGAGTTCCTCGCCAGCAACTGGTCCCGCCTCGTGATCCCGTCGCTTGCTGTCACCGAGATCTGTAATCTGCTGGCCGATCCGCAGCGGCGCGGGCGCGTCGGCCTGGCCGCTGAATTCTGCGCCGCCATCGCCGACGACGAGCTTCGTGTCATTGAGATCACGCCGCATGACTACCGGAGGATGGCTGAACTGCTCACCACCTACTCGTCGCTGCGACTCCAGGCTGTGGATGCTTGCGTGATAGCGCTCGCCGAGCGGCTCGACTTGCACGAGGTCGCCGCCCTTGACCGCCGGGACTTTCAAGTGGTCGCGCCACGTCATCTGCCCAAAGGGCAGCGGCTCAAGCTGCTGCCGGAAGACTGATCCCCAGGACCTGCAGGAAGCGTCTGCTTCGCGGCCACCTGTGTAATTATCGTTTGCACGATGGGAGGACGCTTGTGAGGACGTTCATCTTTCTCACCGGGGCTCCCGGCTCGGGCAAGTCTTCCGTCGCGGCTGCCCTTCACCGCAAGCTCGGCACGCCGCTTTTCGAGTTCGGCTGGATCCCCGAATTTCGGAACACGGGCACTCGCATCATCTCTTACGAAGAAGACGAATCCCTTGCCTTTGAGAATCTAGCGCTAGTCCTCAGGAACTACGCACGGCACGGTTTTAGGAACATCGAAGCTTATCCAAAATTTAGTTTAAAGAAGTACAGTCCTACAGCCGCCCGATAGGACGTGACGTATGTGCGGAGCGGCCGCCGGTAATCGGCATGAAGAATACGCCAGGATTTGAGATGGGCGATCGCGCGCTCGACCGGGGCGCGCAGCTTGTTTACCTGGGCGTTGAATTCCTTCTGCCAGTCAAGCAACTCCCCGCCCTGCGGCTTCTTAAACGGGGTGATGAAGTCCGAGCCCTGATAGCCTTTGTCGCCGATCCCGCTGTGGGCGGCCGCAATGATATCTGCGGTCTCCGTCTCGGCGAGGGCCGTCATGTCGTGATTATGCCCGGTAACGGGCTCGGACACGAAGAGGAGATCGCCCCGGAGGTTCGCGATGGCCTGGCCGTTAAAGCCGGTCGTCTTATGTTTTCCCGACCACAGTTCTGGTGTATCGCGCCAGGACCAGGTGGGTGCCAGGAAGCCGTCTACCAGCACCGTCTGCTCGCGGGCCGCAGCTTCCTTCGCCTCGTCGACGGTCGGCCTGTCCTCTTCGGTGGACGCCTCGATAAGCGGCGTGAACTTCGTAATAATTCCAGAGATTACCGGCTGCGACGTATCGAATATTTCCGCCCACACTTCCTGGGTTATGTTCTGTCGCATATAACCGCAGGCTACGACGACGGCTTCTCGCAGGGAAAGGTCCTTCGGGCGCCCGATTCCTTTGCGCCACGGCTCTTCAAGCTGATCTTTGATGCGCCATACCAGTTCGTCGAGTTGCTCTGAGTCAAGGCCTGACATACGATCGTAGCGCACGGCTTCTCCGTCCGTGAAAGGTTTGGTAGCACATCCCTTCTATCGGATGGAGAAGCCGTTGCCCCGGCAGGCGCGCCGAAGCGACCAGAGTCTATTGATGATGATTGGGTATTACGCGGGAGCCGCTATCAAACTGAGGACTTTTAAATAATCCTCATCATTGTTACCGACCTGGAAAACAAGCGCATAGAGCACCTGGGCAGCGTGTTCCGGGACTTCGATTTCGTGATCGCAACGCTGCGCGTAATCGACGAGGCGGAACTCAGACGGCGAGTGATGGACGAGTCCCGGTCCAGCGGATATCGGGACTGGCAAGAATTCGCCAGGATCAACCGTCAATTGCTCCTGCGTCCGCCATTTCCGAATGAGCGCTTCATAGACGTTTGCACCGAGTCGATAGAGGAAGTCGCCGACAGGGTGCTGGAACTCACGCGACGACACAACGGCCCCTAACGGCCGGCTTGACTTCAGTACCGACGGCTCCTTCATCAAGGGCTGCTTGCAAACTGACTAGAGGCCATTGGTTGTAACGTTCCGTAAACGTGGGGTGGCATACGTGGCGGGGCTCTGCGGTGGATGTAGCGGGGCGTCATCGATGAAGACCCTCGGGCTTGCCTGCTTGCCTGCTTGCCTGTCAGGGTGTCCGGCGGGCCGACCTGTCCGTCTGTTTTCCCGGAGCGCCGGGTTAATCGGATGACGGGCCTGCGTGGCGGGGGCCATCATGGCCGGGTGGACCTGGACGGGTTTGTCCGGGACGGGTACGTGGCCGTTCGCGGGGCGGTGGACGCCGGTACGGTGGCGGGATGCCGGGAGCTGATCTGGGCGGCGATGGAACGGCGCGGCGTCCGGCGGGATGATCCCGGCAGCTGGCCCCCGCTCGTGGAGGACCTGAGCGACCTGGCGGGCGAGCCGTTCGTGGCGGCGTACATGGCTCCGGCGCTGACCGCCGCCTATGACGAGCTGATCGGGCCGGGCCGGTGGGAGCCGTCGGCGGATATCGGGGAGTCAGTCGTGGTGCGGTTCCCGGCCGAGGACGAGCGGGCCAACGCCGGGTACCACATCGAGGGCAGCTACGCCGCCCCGGACGGGTCCAGCGCGGGCTGGGTGAACATCAGGTCCAGAGCCCGCGGGCTGCTGGCGCTGTTCCTGTTCACCGATGTAGGCCGCCACGACGCGCCGACCCGGCTGCTGTGCGGCTCGCACCTGGCCGTCCCGCAGTTCCTGGCACCCTACGGCGAGGCGGGCACCGACTCCGATGCGGACTTCTGGCGGCCGTCGGTGCTGTGCATGACGGCCGCGCATGCCACCGGGAGGGCCGGGGACGTTTTCCTGTGCCATCCGTTCATGGTGCACACGGCGACCTGGCCGCACCGGGGCACGGGACCCCGGATGATCGCCCAGCCCGCGGTCAACGCCCCCGCCGGCTTCGTGCTGGACGGCTCCGATCCCTCGCCGGTGGCCCAGGCCATAGTCAAGGGCCTGGCGATAGCGGACTGAGCTCGCGCTGATATGCTGCCTACCGCGAGTTCAAGACCTGCCTGCGCGGTCCCGGCCGCGTCCTCCGCTCCCGCGACCCGGAACTGGCCCGCCAGGAAACCTGGGCCTACCTGGTCATCTACCAGGCCGTCCGCGCCGTCATCGGCCTCGACCCCGGTCGGCTGTCCTTCACCACTGCTGCCCGCCGTCCGCGGCGCCTGAGAAACCGCCCGCCCGCGACATGACCGCCGCCCTCGACGGGATCAACGCGGACATCCCCGCCCAGCCCGTGCCCGAACGCCACGGCCGGGTCTGCGCCCGCGCCGTCAACGAGCCCAGCTGATCAGGCCGCCCTGCGGCCAGCCTTGCTGCGTGATCTCGGAGCCATGCCGTTCGCGCCCGGTGTGCCGATCAGCCGCAGCCTCTGGGTGATCTTCATCGGCGAATGGGGAGCCTGGACCCATGCGGTGCTGCCCGTCGATGACAGCCTCGGCATGCCGGACGATGAGAACCTCACTGGCCTGTGCGACCTCATCGGCAGCCTCCTCAGGCCGCCCCGCTGTCACGACGATGAGAAGGCGATGATCGTACTGCGCAGGCCGGGGTCACCGGAGATCAGCGAGGCCGATGCGCACATCTTCCGCCAGGTGCGCCAGGCGGCCGCCCGCCGGGAGACCGCACCCTGGGCATTCCACGTGGCGGGACCGGCCGGAACACGGGAGGTGACGGAGCACGAGGCCCGGCAGGACCCTGCGCGGACACCAGCCGGCATAACCGGGTCAGCCGAAGAGTTCCTGGAGAACGGCGGCAGCCCTGGGAGGGACCTGTTCGTCGGGGGAAGAAGTCCGCGCATATCCGGAGGGCCGTCTCGGCGGAATCCACCTCGATGATGCCGGCGAGGAGACGAAGGTCATCGACGTCGCGGGTCCTGGCGGCGAGTGCCTTCATGGCGAAGATGTGGCGCGGTGATGCCGCCGTCACCCGCAGGCTCGGTCACGCTGCTTCCAGGTCCGCAGCGGACAAGTAGACCCCGTGCTTGCGGAATGCGGCCGGCGCGCGTACGAGTGCGTCAGCGCGCTGGACCTGAAGCTCGGCGGGGAACCACGGCCGCTGCAGAACACGCAGCTCAGCCCACTCCGGAGGCGCGAGATCGTGCTGTGCCGCCAGATGCTCAGCCAGCGCCGCCAGCAACGCGTCCCATCGCTCATCATCAGTGCCAGGCGGCTCATCCCGCAGCAGCGAGGGCTGCACTGCGCTTGACTCCCACCGGTACTCCTCCAGGAATTCCCACGTGAGCTTCCACCGCGTCCTGTCATCAGCCGCTCGTGATAGGTGCCCAGCCAGATCGGCAAGGGTCATGGGACGGTAGCCGGCCATGGCCGATCCTCCATTGATCGTCACGTTGTAACTTACGATACGGTGCCGGCCGTCCCGGCATGGCAGTACCGCCCGGCCTGCGGGTCGGCTGAGTCCGCCCGGTCTGCGGCTTGCGTCATCTGCACGGATTGGCAAGGACAAGCTCAGCGACGGGTATGGCGTCGACAACCAGAGGCTGGGGTGCCGTTACACGACAGCGATCAGGAAGCGCGAGTCTGAGCGGGAGAAGGTGGCTGTGGGGCAACCGGACGGTGAAGGGTGCGATCGGCACATAAACCGGCTCGCGGGGCGCCCAGGCAGCGTCCTCGTCCCGCCCGGATCCCGCAGGAGTCGGCCCTCGACGCATGCACCACAACCGTTCGGGAGAATGATCTTGACCTGCCTTATAGAACGTGATAGCGAATCCGGCTCTGTATCGCCAGTGAATTTAACCGCACCGCATCAGCGGGAAGCAAGCCTGCCAAACCGCTTATATAGTTATATAATAAAGCTCAATATCTGCGCGGAGGGCGACGCGATGGAGCTGACCGAACTCGACCGGCGGGAGTGGTTCCGTGAGCACTGGGCGCACGGGATCCCGTTCAACAAGCACTGCGGCATCGAGGTGCGGCGGTGGGATGACGAGGCCGTCGAGCTGTTTCTGCCCTATGGGGAGCTGCTCAGCGCGCACGCGGGGATCTTCCACGGCGGGGTGGTCGCGGCGCTGCTCGACACCACCGGCTCAGGCGCGGTGATGGCCGGCCACGATTTCGCCAAGGGCAGCCGCCTCACCACGATCTCCCTGTCGGTGCAGTACCTGTCGGTCGCGCCCGGTGAGGACCTGCTGGCGGCCGGCCGGTGCACCCGGCGGGGGCGCAGCGTGCATTTCGCGCAGGCGCAGGCATGCGGGGCGGTCTCGGGCAAGGTGGTGGCGACCGGACAGATCGCGGTCAGCATCGCAGGTGAGCGGCCGGGCGTGCCCTGGCAGGCGCCTGAGCCGGTACCGCGGGCCAACTAGCACCGGCGCTCCGGCGGCTCTATCCTGAAGGCCACGTGAACCTAGGGTGAGTGGGCTGGCATGCGGATCGCAGTGCTCGGAGCCGGGTCGTGGGGCACCACGGTGGCGTCCCTCCTGGCCGGCCACCACGATTGCACCATCTGGGCCCGCGATCCGGAGCTGGCCAGGGAGATCTATGAGCGTGACGCGAATTCGCGCTACCTGCCCGGGTTCACGCTGCCGTCCGCGCTGAAGGCCACGGCGGACCTGGAAAAGGCCGTCCATGACATTGACCTGCTGGTGGTCGGCGTGCCGACGCACGGTTTCCGGGCCGTCCTGGCCGATGCCCGCCCGTACCTGCGGCCGTGGATCCCGGTCGTCAGCCTGGCGAAGGGATTCGAGCGCGGTTCGCTGCTGCGCATGACGCAACTCGTCCGCGAGGAGCTGCCCGGCCATCCCGCCGCTGCCCTCACCGGGCCCAACCTGGCCAAGGAGATCATGGCCGGCCAGGCCGCGGCGAGCGTGATCGCGACCGAGGACCTCGAGGTGGCCCGGGCGCTGCAGTCCGTCATGCGGCGGGGCCTGTTCCGGATCTACACCAACGACGACGTGATCGGCTGCGAGCTCGGCGGGGCGCTCAAGAACGTAGTGGCGATCGCGACCGGCATCGCGCAGGGGCTGGGCGTGGGAGACAACACCCGGGCCGCGGTGGTCTGCCGCGGGCTGGCCGAGCTTACCCGGCTGGGCGTCGCCATGGGCGGGCAGGCGGCGACCTTCGCCGGCCTGGCCTGCATGGGGGATCTCATGGCCACCTGCATGAGCCCGCTGAGCCGCAACCGGTCCCTCGGCGAGCAGCTCGGCGCCGGCCGGACACTTGACGAGATAACCAGCGCGACCCGGACCGTGGCGGAAGGCGTCGGCACTGCCTTCACCGTGCACGAGCTGGCCGAGCGCTACAGCGTGGAGATGCCCGTCTGCCAGGAGGTATACCGTGTCCTGGCGGGGGAGATCCCGGCGTCGGAGGCGTACCGCGGGCTCGGCAGGCACCTGCAGGCCGGCCACGAGCGCGAGCCCGGGTGACCACCCGGCCGCGGCCGCCACGTTGCCTGGTCAGGTGCCCTGTGTCAGCATGTCGCCATGGCGGAATGGTGGCGCTTCGACCGTTCCCGGACCGATGAGTGGAAGCGGACCTGGACGGAGATCGTCTCCATGTCCTCTGCCGCGGCCGCGTCGATTGGCCTGCCGCAGCCGGGTACTCTGCCCGGCGACCCGTTCGCCGTGCTGGTGGACGCCGCCCGGGCCTGGCTCACCGGGAAGCAGCGGACGTTCCGGTTCTCGGGGCATGACCTGACCCTGACCCTTTCCGACATCTCGGTGGACGGCGCGGACCTCGCCCGGGTCGTAGGCCAGTACGGCAAGGTCCAGATCTCCGCACGAGACGTCCGATGGCACATCTACCAGCTCGACCGAATCGATGTCCGGGCCAGCAACGTATACGTGCGTCCGGGCGTACGGCTGACGCTGGTGACCGCGCCGGTTCACTGCGAGGCCTTCATCTCGGCCTCGTTCGCCTCCAGCTGGCTGGCCACCGTATCGCCCCGCCTGGAGCTGGCCATGGTGGCCGGCATCCCGCGGGTCGGCGTGGCTGGCGTGCCGTGGGTGCGGCTGGACGTGGAAACGGGCGCCGAGGGCCAGTCTGTCCGCCTGCGGCCGCTTGCCCTGTACCTGCTCGACCGGCGCGTGTCACTGCGGTCCCCGGCGTTTCACCTGGCCGTGCCGGAGCTGCCGGACGGGTTCATGCTGACCTCCGTCGAGCCCGCGCCGGGCGGCTTCCTCGTCCGGGGCCTGTTCAGCGAGTGGCAGCGGTCGCTGTCGCGGGATGACGTCGAGCGGCTGCTGGCCGGGATGCGCGCGGGCCAGGACCGCCTCGACATCTGAAGCGGTTGCGCCAAGCTATACAGACGGGACCACGTACCTTCGGAGGTAGCGACACTATGACACCAGGGGCGGAGCCAGCTCCCAGCGAGCCGGGACCGCAGGCCGAGCCGGGGTCTTCGGGACCACCCCGCCGCGGGCCGCTGGCCGGCGTGCGCGTACTCGAGCTCGCGGGCATCGGGCCCGGGCCGTTCTGTGCCATGATGCTCGCCGACCAGGGCGCGACCGTGCTGCGGATCGACCGTCCCGGAGCCGCTAACCGCCGGCCCGGGCGTGACCTGCTGAACCGCGGCCGACAGTCCGCCGTCCTCGACCTGAAGCATCCGCGTGCCACCGACGCGCTGCTCCGTCTCGTCGATGCCGCCGATGTGCTGCTCGAGGGCTTCCGGCCGGGAGTGACCGAGCGCCTCGGCCTCGGACCCGACGTCTGCCTGCGCCGCAATCCCCGGCTGGTGTACGCGCGGATGACCGGGTGGGGGCAGTTCGGGCCGATGTCGGTGGCGGCCGGGCACGACATCGGGTACATCGCCCGGGCCGGCGCCCTGCACGGCCTGGGCCGGGCCGGCGGCCCGCCCCAGTTCCCCGCCAACCTGCTCGGGGACTTCGGCGGCGGCGGGATGCTCCTGGCCTTCGGTATCTGCGCGGCTCTGGTCGAGCGGGCCACGTCCGGGCGGGGCCAGGTGGTCGACGGGGCCATCGTGGACGGGACGGCGTCGCTGCTCGCCATGTCGCTGATGTTCATGGGCCAGGGCGGCTGGCGCGACGAGCGCGGGGTGAACCTGCTCGATGGCGGCGTGCCCTGGTATGACGTCTACGAGACGGCGGACGGGAAATGGCTGGCCGTCGGCGCCCTGGAGGCCCAGTTCTACGCCGCGCTGCTGGCCGGGCTGGGCCTGACCGACGTACCCGCCCGCGACGATCCGCAGAACTGGCCGGAGCTGCGCGCGCTGTTCTCCGCCCGGTTCAAGGACCGGACCAGGGACGAGTGGGCGGCCGCCTTCGCCGGAACCGACGCGTGCGTCGAACCGGTGCTGTCGATGCACGAGGCCGCCGCCGACCCGCACCTGACCGCCCGGGAGACCTACGTCGTCCGCGACGGCGTGATCCAGCCGTCGCCATCGCCGCGTTTTTCCCGGACCCCCGGTCGGCTATCCGAGCCGCCCCCGGCGCCTGGCCAGCACACGACCCAGGCGCTCACCGAATGGGGTCTGGCCGACGTGGCGGACCTGGTCGCCTGCGGCGCTGCCATCCAGGCCTAGTTCGGCGGCCGGGAAAGCCCGCGCCTATTCGGCCGGCCGGGCGCTGACCGCGTCCCTGATGTAACGGCGGATGGCGAGGTGCTCGATCTCGTCGAGGCGGCGGAGCAGGTCGCGGAGCTCGGCCAGGAAACTAGCCCGCTGCGCCGTGACGTCCTCGCCCGGTCCGAGCAGCCCCCGGTTGTCGGCCAGCTGAAGCGCCGTCTGGAACAGCAGCACCGAGACCGACTCCGAGCTGCGCAGCCGCCGCTGGGCCACGTACTGGCGCCCGAGCCCGAGCGCACGGCGGGTCACCTCCTCGCGGTCGGCCGACCCGTCGGCGGCGGTCGGCACATCATCGCCGGCCAGCACGTCGGCCACGATCCGGTAGGCCTCGACGAAAGGCCGGACGATGACATGAGACACGAGCGGCCGCAGCTGCGAAAGCAGCGCGTCCGCTTCCACCGGGCCCGCCCGCAGGCGTTCTTCCCAAGCGGGATCGTGCCGGTCCATCTCGGCGTGCACCTGGCGCCGGTGCTCGTCGCGGTCCTTGAAGTAGAACTCGAACTTCAGCAGGTTACGAAGGCGCGCGATCTCCGCCCAGAAGGCCCCGACCGGGTCGGCGCTGGCGTCCCTGGCCCGCAGCACGGCCAGCTCGCACAGCGCCGTGTCCAGCAGGAAGTGGACCAGCGAGTTCCGGTAGAAGGTGGCGGCGAGCTGCTGGTCGGGCCCGATGAGCCAGACCGGCTCACGGCCGTCCCGGACGAAGGTGACCAGGCCGCCCGCCACCAGAGCGTCCAGCGTGACCCGTACCGGGCCTGGCGCGGACAATGACCGCAGGCTCGCGGTCCTCGGCACCGAACGACTCTCCAGGTAGTCAAGCGCGTCGGCCAGGCCCAGCCGGATCTGGCCGAAGGTGAGGGCCGCCCCCTGCATGGCCAGCAAGATGGTGGTGACCGCGGCCGTCGCCGTGACCGGCATGCCCTGGTTGATCCGCCAGGCCACCTCGAAGGCGGTCTTCTGCAAGGCCAGCCGCCGGGCGGCGGGATCGGTGGCGGTCGCGCCGGAAGGCGGCCCGAGGAACGCGCTCATCGAGACCGGCTCGCCGAAGCGCACGTAGATCTTGCCGTAGTGCCGATCACCCTGGGCCTTGATGAAGCCGTAGAGCCAGCCGAAGCCCTCCGGCTTCTTCTGCCCGCCCCGCGCGTAGTCGGCGTACTCGGTGATCTCGTGCAGCTGGTCGAAGGTGATGGAGACCGGCAGCAGCATGATGTCGTCCACGCGTCCCTGCAGGTAGGCGTCGGCCGCATACGACAGCAGACCGAGCCGAGGCGGGAGCATCTTCCCGGTGCGCGAGCGGGTGCCCTCGATCGACCAGCTGAGGTTGAACCGCTTCTCGAGCACGTAGCCGACGTATTCGCGCAGCACGTACTTGTACAGCGGGTCGTCACCGGTCGAGCGCCGGATGAAGATCACCCCGGCCCGCCGCATGATCGCTCCCATCGGCCCGAACGCCATGTTGATGCCCCCGAACACATGCGCCGGCGGCAGTCCCTGCTCCTGCATCGCGGCGGTGAGCACGAGGTTGTCGAGGTTCGACCGGTGCGACCACAGGAAGATGCACGGGTGGCGCTCCATCGCCGCGCGCAGCCGTTCGACCTGGGTCTCGTCGTAGTCGATCTGCGGGTCGAAGCCCCGCTGGAAGATCAGCCGCCCGATGGTCGGCATGACGTCGATGAGCCGGCGGCTCCAGCCCGCGGCGAGCTCGTCGAGGATCTGGCTCGCTTCCGCCAGCGATGGCGGCGCGTCGTCCGGTCCCCGGCGCACCTTGCGCAGCCCGGAGCGGAACCGGCGCGAGGAGAGGATCTCCTCTTTCACCAGGCTCGGCGTCCGGTACCTAGGCCCGAGCAGCCGGTACTCGGCCCGATCGAGGGCCAGCGTGGCCCGGCGGGCCACGTACGCCGCGAAGTCGGCCGGGTCCTTGCCTGCCGTGGTCTCGGTCCAGTGCTGGCGCAGCGAGGCGACTGTCGCGGGCTCGCCGACGAGCACGGTGGCCCGGCCCGGCTGCCGGGACAGGATCTGCCGCTGCTGGCGCTCGCTGGGATGATAAGGGTCATGCCCGGGCAGCATGTCGGCCAGCCGGGCGGCACGCCGGCCCGCGTGCTCCTCGGGCAGCCAGGCGACCCTGACCGGCACCAGCCGGGCGTTCTCGTCACGTTCCAGCAGCGACTCGGTAAGCCCGGCCAGCTGGCTGCCCGGCGGCCCGAGGCTGACCTGCGGCCGGTCCTTACCGCCGGACGCGGCGATCCGCTCTCGGATCAGCCGCGCTTCAGTCCCGGTCGAGGCTTGCGTGAGCAGCACCGTGTCGGTGCCGTCGGCCATGAGTCCGGCCAGGTCCTGGGCCGTGCTCACGATGGCGCTCCGGCGCTGCTGCCGTCCGGCGACCCGGAGGTCCTGCCCGGCGACCCGGCGCTGCTGTCGCCCGCTCCGGCGCTGTCGCCCGCTCCGGCGGCGGGCCAATCGGCGAGCGTCGTAAGGTAGCGCGTCCGGACCTGCTCGATCAGCTTCGGCAGTTCCTCGTGGGTCCAGTCGCCGACATCGATGGGCGGGAGCACCGCGATGTCGACGGTGCCCGGGCTGAGCCGGTAGGCGTTGCGGCCCGCCACCGAGCCGGAGTTCCTGATGACGATCGGCACGATCGGCAGACCGGTCGCCATGGCGATCCGGAAGGCGCCCTTCTTGAACGGGCCCACCTCCAGCGGGCCTACCGCCTGGGCGTCCATCCGGGTCCCCTCGGGGGCAATGATGATCGAAAGCCCCTTGCGCGCAGCCTCCTCGACTCCCGCCAGCGCCGCCACGGCCGAGGCGCTGTCCGCCCGGTCGATGAACGCGGCGTCCATCAGCTTGCCGAGCGGGCCGGCCAGCGGATTGCTTTCGAGCTCTTTCTTGGCCACGCCGGTCCAGTTCTCCCGGACCAGCGCGGCGACCATGAAAACGTCGAAGTTGTTGCGGTGGTTGAAGGTGAAGACCGCCGGGCGGCGCGCGATCAGGTTCTCGGCGCCGGTCACGTTCAGCTTCACGCCGCTCAGCGCGAGCACGGTCTCCGGCCAGTACCGGGTGAGGAAGTTGACGCCGGTGCGCTTGTTCCGCGTCAGCACGCCGATGCCCAGCGCGCCCGCGGCCAGCGGGCCCAGTGACCAGATCCCGGCCAGGGCGCGGACCTGCCCCAGCGGGCTGCCGGCGTCCCGGCTGTGGAACCGCAGGACGGGCCAGCCGCGGCGGGCGGCCACCTTCGCCAGCCCCGGTCCCGGATTGACCGGCCTCGGGTTCCCGACCAGGTGCATCAGCGCCAGGTCCTCGTCGCCGTCGGCGTAGAAGTAGCTGCTGCGCAGGTTGACCTGATGCTCGGCGGCGAACCGCTGGACGCTGGTGGCCTTCGTGGTGCCCCAGATCACCGGGCGCTCGATCTCGCCGGTCAGTATCCCCTGCTCATCCACGATGAACCGGTTGCACACCACGTGCTCGATGCCGAGGTAACTGGCCACCGGCACGGCCTGCATGGTCAGCGCCGACGAGCTCAGCACCACGGTGTGGCCGCGGCGCTGGTGGGCGTGCACCAGGTCGCGCATCTCCGGGTAGATCAGGTCCGCGATGGACTGCCGGAAGACTCGCTCGCCCATCTCTTCGACGTCCTCGGCCAGCCGCCCCTTGGCCGAACGTACCGCCCCTTCGATCACGCCCTCGAACTGGTGCCGCCCGAGCCGGTACTCCAGCGCCAGCTGCATCATGCGCAGGAACTCGGACGCGCCGACTTCCCGGCGGCGCAGCCGGTCCTTGGTGACGGCCGCGACGGTGAACCCGGCCACCAGCGTCCCGTCCAGGTCGAAGAACGCGCCGATGTGCGGGCCTTCCGGGCTGGCGTCGACCTCGGCCACCGAGCCGGGCAGCCGCAGCGGCCGGGGGGCACCCTCACGCGTCTCCGCGGTCATGAGGTGCGCCGGTCAGAGGCCCGCCGTGCCGCGGGCCGCCCCGCAGGGCGCGACGCCGACCGGGGCGCGGACCGTGCCGCAGACCGCGCCGCGGCGCGGGGCGCGGGGCGCGGCCGCCCCAGCTCGACCACCTCGTCGAAGCCGAGCTGCAGGCACTTCTCCAGCTGGTCGGCGGCGGTGAACGACGCCGTGTCGTAGCGGAACGTCACGGTGCAGGTGCCCGCCCGGGAGATGAGAATCGCCATCATGGCCACCCGGGGCATCGGCCCCATCCCGTACTGCCGGTCCACCCTCGCCCCGGCCAGGAACGTCTCCTGGGCGTAGCCGGGCACGTTGCTGGCCTGGATGTCCGGCGGCGTGATCCGCTCGATGACCCCCATCAGCGTCTCGTCGGGGAGCAGGGTCAGGACCGGCGCGAGCCGCCCGATCACGTCGATGGCGGGCTCGCTGCGGCCCGCGATCACCTTTTCGCGTATCTGCTTCATCCGCTCGGCCGGATCGGATTCGCCCAGCGGCGCGGCTAGGGTGACGCCGGCGAACCGGTTGCCCGACGCCGGATCGTCGCCGGTGCGCAGGCTGACCGGAATGGCCAGCGGCACGGCCTCGACCGGCACGCCGAGGACCTCGTGGTACCGGCCCAGGCCACCGCACAGCGCGGCGAGGTAGGCGTCGTTGACCGACCCGCCGACCGCCTTGGCCGCCGCGCGCAGGTCGGCGAGCGGCAGCTCGAGCACGTGCGTCCGGGTCACCAGGCTCCGGCGGCGCAGCAGCGGCGACGGCTCGGCCGGCGGCGGTCCGAGCACGCGCCGCGTCGAGTCGGCGAAACCAATGACCTCGGCCACCGTGGGTCCCGGCCGCGTGACCAGGCGGGCGGTGGTACGCACCGCCTTGCCCAGCCAGTTCCAGCCGGTCGACAGCGTCGTGGTCGGCCATTGCCTGAGGCTCTCGCGGAGCAGGTCCTCGCCGCTCAGGTCGCGCGGCACCGGCACCGGCGGCATCGGCCGGGGTCCCGGTTCCCGCTCGGTGTCGTAGATCTGCTCGAACAGGGCGAGTGCTCCCAGGCCGTCGGTGATCGCGTGGCTGAGCTTGATCATCAGCGCGGCCCGGTTTCCCTGCCCATTCCCGGCCAGGCCCTCGACGTACACCGCCTCCCACAGGGCGCGCGAGGTGTCCAGCGGCGACTGCAGCGTGACCTCGGCCAGGTCGAGCAGCTGGCGTAGCGTGCCGGGGGCGGGCAGCGCGACCCGGCGCAGGTGGTAGTCCAGGTCGAAGTCGGGATCCACCACCCACCGCGGCGGCGTGGTCGGGACCGGCGGGACCACCACCTTCTGCCGCATCCTGATGACGACCCGGCTGGCCCGGTCCATGGCCTCGCGCAGTCGCCCCCAGTCGGCCGGCCGGTCGAGGATCTCCAGGTCCAGGAACGCCGAACGCGTGGCCGGATGCGCCTCACCGCGGTGCAGCAGGTAGTCCAGCGGACTGAGCTCGTCGGGCTGCCCGGCAGGCAGTGGCGGGCGGTCGGCCATAATGCCCCCAGGTGGCGCGGCAGTGTGCTTCCTCGTCGGCCATTATCGTCTCAACTAATCCACGAAGCGAGGTGTGAGGATGCGAGAGCAACGGCGCGGCCGGGTGATCGCGATGAGCAGCAGCGAAATGGATGCGTTCCTCGAAAAGGAACGGACCTGCCGGCTGGCGACGCTCGGGCCGGGCGGGCCGCACGTCTCGCCGGTCTGGTTCACCTGGACCGGCGGCACCCTGTGGATCTACTCGCTGACCCGCAGCCAGCGCTGGGCCGACCTGCAGCGCGATCCCCGGGTGGCGGCGGTGATCGACGGGGGGGAGCACTACGGCGAGCTGCACGGCGTCGAGATCGAGGGTGTGGCCGCCGTCGTCCGTCCCGTCCCGCGCACCGGCGACACGGACCCCCAGATCCCCGAACTCGCCGAACCCGAGCGGCTGATGGCCGGCAAGTACTTCGGGGCCGCGGACATGACGCACGACGGCCGGCACGCCTGGCTGCGGATCACGCCGGCCAAGATCACCAGCTGGGACTTCCGCAAGCTGGCCACCCTGCCCGCGGGCTGATCTAATAGCCGAGGAGGTGCAGGCAGGATGAGCGATGAGGTGCTGGTCGAGCGCCGCGGTGCGGTGCAGGTCATCATCATCAACCGGCCGGAGGCGCGCAACGCCCTGAACGGGGCGGTCGCGGCCAGGATCCGTGACGCCGCCGACGAGCTCGACGCGGACGACGACCTGCGGGCGGGGGTGCTCAGCGGGGCCGGCGGCACGTTCTCCTCGGGGATGGACCTCAAGGCGTTCCTGAAGGGCGAGTCACCCTCCTTCCCCGGTCGCGGGCTGTGCGGCATCACGCAGACCCCGCCGCGCAAGCCGCTGATCGGCGCGGCCGAGGGCTGGGCGCTGGCCGGGGGATTCGAGCTGCTGCTCGCGTGTGACCTGGTGGTGGCCGGTGCCTCGGCCCGGTTCGGCGTCCCCGAGGTCAAGCGCTCGCTGGTGGCGGGCGCCGGGGGAGCGCTGCTGCTGGCGCAGCGGGTGCCGCGGGCCCTCGCGCTGGAGCTGCTGCTGACCGGCGATCCGATCGACGCCCGGCGGGCCGCCGAGATCGGGCTGGTCAACCGGGTTGTCGAGGACGGTGGGGCGCTGGAGGCCGCGCTGGAACTGGCCGAGAAGATCGCGGCCAACGGGCCGCTGGCGCTCATGGCCACCAAGGAGATCGCGCACCGCGGCGGCGACTGGACGGCCGCCGAACGGTGGGATCAGGCCGCCCGGCTGATGCAGCCGGTCTTCACCTCGCAGGACGCGCAGGAAGGCGCCCGTGCCTTCGCCGAGAAGCGTGCGCCGGTGTGGAAGGGAAAGTAAAGCCGTGCAGAGGGACCTTTACGAGCCGGACCACGAGGCGTTCCGTGAGGTCGTCCAGGCGTACGTCAAACGCGAGGTCACGCCCAATCAGCAGCGGTGGGAGCAGGAGCACTCGGTCGACCGGCAGGCCTGGCTCGCGGCGGGCAAGCAGGCCATCATCGGGCTGCCGATACCTGAGAGGTTCGGCGGGGCCGGGACGGACGACTTCCGCTACCGCTGCGTGGTGATGGAAGAGCTCGCCCGGGTATGCGCGAACTCGCTCAGCCTGGGGTTCGGCCTGCAGGATGACATCGCCACCCCCTACCTCATCGACCTGGGCACCGAGGAGCAGAAGGCCCGTTGGCTGCCGCCCATGGCGACCGGCGAGTGGATCGGCGCGATCGCGATGACCGAGCCCGCGGCAGGCAGCGACCTGCAGGGCATCCGTACCGCGGCGGTCAGGGACGGCGACGCCTGGGTGCTGTCCGGCGCCAAGACGTTCATCACCAACGGCATCAGCGCCGACCTGGTGATCGTGGCGGCCCGCACCGATCCGGACGCGGGCTCGCGCGGCATCAGCCTGCTGGTGGTGGAGCGCGGCATGCCCGGCTTCACCCGCGGCCGCAAGCTGGACAAGATCGGCCTGCACGCCCAGGACACGGCCGAACTGTTCTTCGACGACGTCCGGGTGCCCGCGGCGAACCTGCTCGGCCGCGAGGGCGGCGGCTTCGTGCACCTGATGGAACGGCTGCCGCGGGAGCGGATGTCGATCGCGATCCTGGCGCTGACCTCTGTCCGGGCCGCGCTGGACTGGACGGTCGACTACACCACCCAGCGCACCGCCTTCGGCCAGCCGCTGGCCGCGTTCCAGAACACCGCGTTCGAGCTGGCCTCGGCGGTGACCGAAACCGACGTGCTCGAGGCCTACCTGGACAAGGCGGTCCTCGCGCTGAACGCGGGCACGCTGACCGCGGTCGACGCGGCCAAGGCCAAGCTCTGGGCGACCGAGGTGCAGCGCCGCGTGCTTGACCGGTGCCTGCAGCTGTTCGGCGGCTACGGCTACATGGCCGAGTACCCGATCGCGCGCGCCTACGCCGACTCCCGGGTGCAGACCATTTACGGCGGCACGTCCGAGATCATGAAAACGATCATCGCCAGGGATGTAACCGGCCTGAAGACCTGAGCCTTTACGGATCCCTTGCCTTCAGATTCTAACGGATTGTTAGACGAAGTGTTAGAACCGAGGGCCTCTGGCAAACCCGTGTCGGGTAGTGGAGGGCATTGGAGTGCACTCTCCCAGGGCGGGCTGTCGCTGGCAGCCCGGCCTGGGCTTCGATACGCGTGGGTAAGGCGAAGGCTCGGCCGTGCGCGCTCATCAGGTCACCGGGCGCGAAGATCGCTGGATGGTCCCGGATAGACAGAGGCGCACTGATAGCCATCTGCCAGCTCTGCAGGACATCACGTCGGCGGAGTTGGCGACCACGATGCGGTCGTCCGCCGCCGGGCAAGGTTCACCCCGATTGGGACATCCTCTCCTTTTGCTGCTGGGCTCGCCCACTGTCTCGCTTTGTCCGCCCGCCATCTGCGGGGAGGGCCGACCATGGAAGCGTGGCCGATCACCCAGAGCGCTGGCGCTCCCCGTTCACCCAGGTCGAGATGCGCGAAATGTGGACGTACACCGATGGCGCCCTCACGGTCAAGGGGTACCGGTGGCCGAGCGGGACCGCCAGGGCCGGGGGCTGGATACTGGTCGACCAGGGGACCGGGAACGTCCAGGGCGTGGTTCCGGCGGGAGAATTCTCACGCCGGTTCCGGCCGGTGGACGTGTTCGCCGATGTGCCCGGTCTTCCCGCCTATCTGGGGACGGTTACCGCGCCTGACGGTACCGCGCTGGTGGACCTGGTACTGGACCGCAACCCCTTCATGCTGGCTAACGGGCCCCGGCGGGTGGCACGGCCCCACGCGCTCATGGTGCCCCGCCGCCACTGCGACGGATGGTCCTCGGCCACGGCTGCCGAACTGGCGGCTTGCCAGACGGCGATGACCCTGGTCGCCGCGTGGTACCGCAGCCTGGACGGCGGGCACGTGGTGTTCTGCGCCAATGACAGCGCACCGAACCTGGACTACCTGCGTGACGCGGCAGCCGCGAGCGGGATCTTCGCCGGCAGCGGCCCCGATGCGGCGATCACGAGGAATCCCCGGCAGGACGTGCAGCACGCCCACTTGCACGCCTTCTATGCCGAACACGGCAGGACCGAGAACCACGAGTCGTCAGCGCTTCAGGGCCATCCCGTCGTCGCCGAGGGTCACCGGGTATTCAGTGCCGCCCTCGGCAGCGACGCCGTACAGGCGGAACGGGACAGCACGAGGCTCGCCGTCGGCGTTCGCGGTGCGGCGCAGCCCTGGGGTGGTAATTACTGCTCCTACCAGCTGGGCGTGGACGGCCCCTTGTGGGTGATGCCGGCACTGGGACCATCCCAGGACGAGGTCAACCGGCGCCTGGCCCGGGCCGACGGCCTGCAGGCGGAACCCGACCCGACGCTGGGCGGGGCCATCAACCTGGTGCGGCCCAGCCTGGCCGATGCGGGGCGGCTCCATGCGGCGCAACGGGCCACAGCTGACCAGCGGGCCAGTTTCGAGACCTTCGTGGCCCAGCGCGGACTGAACGCACGATCCCTGGCCGCAGGGCATGCACCTGGAATGCCGCGCGCTCTGTAGAGCCCGGTCCGCTCGCGAGCGGCCGCGATGCCGGGCGATCTTCAGAACCACGAAGCATCCAAGCTGGCAAGACCCCGGTGACGAGCAGGTTCTTGTTTCTGCCATCGATCACTAGATGCACCCGACCGGTGATCTCCTAGGTGTGAACTAGTCGCACGAGGGTCGTGGCCTTGGACCCGGCGGGAGCATGCGCTCAGGGAAGCTCTTCCAGGCCCGCGAGCGCAAAACGCAGGTCGTCGTAGAGTTCGACGGGCAGCAGATTACCCTCCGAAGCGCTCAGGAAGTCCTGAAGCGCGCGAACCGAGACGGCCAGGCCAGGATTGTGGCCAGCTGACGGGTCCATGGAATCCCGGGTAAGATCCGCCCGGCGCAGGAACTCCTGGTCAGATATCTTCCGATCGAAGTGATCGTCCATTGCGTCGAGGAGCCGCAGCAGGGAGCGGTGATCTTGATCGCCCACGACACGAGTATCCCGCAGGTACGACATCCCGCACGCTGAGCCTGACCGGGCGGACGGCCAATGGGACCTACTAAGGCATACAGCACCGGGATACGCCGCATACCCCTACTTCAGAACACCCGGCTCTGCGTCCCCGCGAGCGGACCCAACCAGCGTTCGAAAGGCGCGCCTAACGGCTACTTGCGCGGGGCGCGCGACGACCGAGGTTGCTCTCCATAACAGGCTTGCGCGTCAGCCCAACCCTCGGCGAGCTGAGTTCGTAACTACAGCGTGATCAGGTGGTCTGGCCGCCGTCTCATGCCGTGACCCTTGCTGCTTGACCCTGTCCGCGGCAATTGCGGATGTTTCTATGCTGCGGATGAGGTCGCATATCTATGCAGAGGCTGTGCGACCGGCGCACTCACGTAGTCTCCTTAACGATCAGTGGCGAACTGGCGAGTACTAACCAGTTTGAACTCGTAGTGTTCATATGATCACCAGGCTTCGATGGTCAGGCCGGTCCCGGCCAGGCAGCCGTCGATCAGGTGGGGCCGGTACTGGATCTTCTTCAGCTTGCGCTTGACGATGCGGACCAGGCTGGCGAGGTCGGCGGCCTGGCTCACGTCGGGCAAGGCGAGCGCCACATTGGTGCGAAAGACCCTTCTCCACGGGACTCTAGGCCCTACTACGGGCAGAGCGCCCATCTTATTAGGGGATGTATCCCGCCGGGAATGAGCGATTCCAGCTTCGAGGGGAGGCGTGCGGTGACGAACCCTTCCGTGCGGACGCTCCGGCAATGGTCTGCCCCAAAGGGCACGGCTATTACGTCGATGGACTTCGTCCGCGAAGTTGGTCATGACTGGCTCGCTGTGGCAGACCAGGGCGGGGGGCTGCGCCTGATCAGGGTGGATTGTGACGTGGATCGGTCGCTGAGCGACGGCATGGTGGCGTACGGTCTTGCCTATGTCCCGCGGAGGACCCATTCGCCAGGCCTTGCCGCTGTCGGTCAGCGGATTCTCGCCTTTGACCTGAGTGGTAGTGGTAAATGGCTCTTCCGCCCCACCGAACTTCCCGGCCACACTACCGCGCTCGCAGTGAGGGCGCTGGTTGACAACGAACTGACGGTCATCGCCGTGGGCGGCAAGGACAGGGACCGGACCGCGGACGTGTACCTGTACCGCGCGGACACAGGACAGCAATTGCGTCACCTGGAAGACAAGGGCAATGGGGCAGTGCGTGCAATCGAGGCCCTCCGCCTAGAGCGGTACCTGGTGGTCGCGCACGATGGCGGCATCAGCACCTGGGACATCAGCGATTGCGCGGATCGCGAACCCCGTCTGCTCCGTAGGTTCGGGCGGGGAGACACCCGGGCTATGACGGTCTTCTACGACCCCCAGGGCCGACCTCGAGTCGGCACCGCCTCAACGCATGGCATCGAGATCTGGGACCCGGGCCCCGAGGGGTCCAAACACCCGCTGGGCTGCTTCGCCCGGGACATCAACGTAACCGCGATAGCCGCGGTAGCGTCCGAGGATTCCGACCCGCAACTCGCGGTCGCGGATGCGGATGACCACTCGGTGTCGCTGTGGAGCACGACCACAGAAGTGCGCGTGAGCGAGCGTAAACTCCCTGACAAGCCTGAGGGGCAGATCAGGTGCCTGGCAACCAGCCCCGCCGGTGACGGGTCGACCCTGCTTGGGGCAGCCGACGACAGCGGTCGGGTGGTGGTGTGGCAGCTGCCCAAGGTCCAATCGACCACTCGACCATACGGCAGGCACGACCGGTGGGTTAACGCGCTGGTGGCGGTTTCCGCCGGAGAGTTCTGGTTCGCCTCGGCCTCAGACGACGGGACAGTCGGGCTGTGGCAGCCGGAGCCAGGCCCTGACCCTAAGTCCCTCCCGGACTCCAGCCCGGGCTCCAGCCACGCCGCGGTCCAGGCCCTGGCTGTCCTGCAGGAGCGCGACAAGCCCGACCGGTTGATCACCGGCGACGAGGCCGGTCACCTTACAACCTGGAAAATACCCGAGAGAGAACTCGTCGAAGAGAGGAACATCGGAGCCCCGGTACGTGCCCTGGCAACCATCCATGACCAGGCCCGCCGGGAGTACGTGGTGGCCGCTGGCGCGGGAGCCAGGCTCACGGTGCGGGATATCAGCGGGTGCTCCAGTGCGAGGCCGGTCGCATTCCGCTACCCCGAATCGGCCGAGCCCACCCTCGTCCGAGCCCTCGCGGTCGGCAAGACTGACAAGGGGGAACTGCTCGCTGCCGGTGACTCGCACGGTCGCGTGACGGTGTGGCAGACCTCGACCGGCCGACAGCTCTGGACCAAAGCCGACCGGCATCAAGGCCAAGTGCGCGCCCTCGCCTGGATCCCGACCGTCGAAGGCGTGAGGCTCGCATCCGGGGGCAGCGACGGCAATATCTACCTGTGGCCGCCTGACGGCGGAGACCCGGAGCAGTTCGAGGGGCACCGCGGCCCGGTCGCCGCGCTGGCGGCGTTGTCGACGGCGGACCAGCAGGTGCCCACCTCAGAGGGTGAGGTCCACCTGTTCGTCTCAGGCGGCGCCGATGGCACGATCCGGACCTGGAACCCGGACGTCCCGGGTGATCCCCTCCACAAGCTCCCAGCGCACCCCGGCTGGGTGCGAGCGCTGCTGCGACTAGAGCACGGCGGAACACTGCACGTCGTGTCGGGTGGTGACGACGGCACTGTCCGCCAATGGGTCGTCGTCGATGGCAAACCGCAGAGCACCAGACACGAGGGAGGGCTGCCCGGCTTCGGTGACCGCCCAGCGCGAGCTGACTTGCTCGGCCGGGAGAAGTTCCAGGACGTTCTTGTATCCCTCCTGCGTCTAGTTCCGGACCCCCCTCCGCCCCCCAGGCACCGAGCCACCCATCCCACCACGCACGAATCTGACACCCATGAAGGCGTGCGCGCGACGGGTCCCCGGGTCGTGGCCGTACAAGGACCCTGGGGCGCCGGAAAGACCTCGCTGATGCGGTTCATCTACATGAAGCTTGACGAGGACGAGCACACCAGCAGCGACTGGCGCATGGGCCTCACCGGCCCAGAACGGGACCAGCAACCGCAGCCCTCCGGGAATCAGACCCCAGCCACCTCAAGCCGGGCTGGCCCATCCAGGTTTGCCTGGGGCACCGGAAAGACCTCGCTGATGCGGTTCATCTACCCGGAGCTTCGCAAGGGCGACCACGCTACGTTCACTGGCCGCGAGGCTGCCCGGCGAGCACGCGACGGACCCACGCGGCGAACCAGTCCAGACCAAGTTCCTCCTCCATCGAAAATCCTGCCGGTCTGGTTCAACCCTTGGGCACACAAGTCCGCCGACGAGGTCTGGGCCGGTCTCACCCAGGAACTCATCCGTGCCGCCAGACGGGTACTGGGCGAAGCTGACGCCGAATGGCAGCGATACTGGTTCACCCGTAACCTGGAACGGCTCGACGGCGCCGAAGTCCGGCGCGTGCTTCGCCGACGCATGTACTTGCAGCCGCTGCTATCGTCACCGTTGTCGGCGCCGGGCATAGCCGCCGCTGTAGCCTTCGGAGTGAAATGGCCTGCGACGATCCCATGGATCGCCGCGGCCGGTTTCGTCGTCGCCCTCATAGCGATGACGATGACCTGGTCGCGCGGGCCCGCCTGGGCTTATCTTCCGGTGGACATCATGGAGGGACCCGTGCTGTCGGGCTTCCAGGCGAACCCGGGACCCTTCACACCTGCCTCATCGGCGGACGAGCTGCTCCTGCACGACCCGCTGTACCGCGCCAGATCCGGCTACCTCTACCTTGTGCAGCGCGACGTCGAAGACCTCGTCCATGAGCTGGCGCAACGCGGGTACATGCTCGTTGTCTTCATCGATGACCTCGACCGATGTCCGCCGGAGATGGTTGCTGAGGTCTTCGAAGCGATCAACATCTTCCTCGGCGAAAATTTCGCTAACGCGAAATTTGTCATTGGCCTGGACCCGAGCGTCGTCGCGCGCGACTTGGCGGAGGTGTTCCGCAGCCAGGAAAGCCGCCTGCGCGACGACCCGGACGACCCGAACCTGGGCTGGTCGTTCCTCCGCAAGCTGTGCCAGCTCCCCCTGACCTTGCCCGCGATCCGGGAAGCCCACACGGCGCGGCTCATGCGCCTGCACACCCCATCAGGTGAGCAGCCATCTGACCTGTCAGCCAGTCACCCATCCAGCAACCCTGCCACCACCATGGCGTCCGGCAGCAGCGCAGGTGGCGCCGGGGAGGCGGTGACGAGTCGCGATGACACCGTGCCCGAGGCTACCGAATCCCTCGGCGGCCACCCGGTGGCGGATGACAACCGTGGTTCTGGCGCACGCCGCCAAAGCACCCGTGCGCCAGCCGCCGATTCCGACGTGCTGCTTTTCGAAGCTGACCCGGTGGTCCGCGACCATCTCCGGGCGCTGATGAGATTGCGGCCACATCAGTCGGTGCGGGAGACCAAGCGGCTGCTCACCCTGTGGGGGTTCTACCTGAGACTGCTGCGTAAACTTCTGCCGGGGGACAGGACGTCCAGCGCCCAGTTCGGACGAGACATGCTCACTCTCGCTGAAATACTCACCCGCTGGCCTGCGCTCGTGTCGAAGCTCGGGCCCGCCTCAAGCTCCGAGAGCGGGCTGCGGGAACTGATCGAGGCGGCGAAATCCGGCGCAGGCGGCCCCGCGCAGGCATCGCCCTGGCACAAGACGCTACGCCGCCTCGGGCTCGACGGCGACGAGTTCCACGCCTCCTGCGAGAACCTCCGCGAGTTGCTCCGCCTGTACGGCAATGACGACGTTTCATACTATGCAGAGTGCGTGCTCTGACCTACTAAACTATGGGTCTGCGCGAGTTTGCCCGCCTCGCCAGGTCTTCGTGAGGTTCCGGCGGTTCCTTGAGCTGGTGGTGCGCCCGTCCGGTAAACATGGCACGCGTTTAGTGTGTGTCGACACTTTCGGGTGAGGCGGTTGTCGTCAATACGCCTGAACCATGATCACGATCTGGCGTGGTCAGGGGCCAGGATCGAACTGCCGACCTTCCGCTAATCAGGTGTCAGGTGGCGCCGGCCTGGCTTCAGGTCAGGTCCAGTCCAGCGGCGAGGTCTCGGTCCTGCCCGGTCGCCGGTGCCATGCGCCACGGCTTGGGTTACTCGCCGCGGAAGACCCGCTTGGCTACGGCCATCGCCGACATGGCCTTCGGCCAGCCGGCGTAGAAGGCCAGGTGGGTGATCGCCTCGATGAGTTCTGACTCGCTGGCGCCGTTCTGTTTGGCCAGGCCGAGGTGGTAGACGAGCTGGCCGGTGTTCCCGCTCGTGGTCAGCGCGGCGACCGTGACCAGGCTGCGCTGTTTCGGCGACAGCCCCGTTCGGGTCCATACCTGCCCGAACAGCACGTCATCGGTGAAATCCGCCAGCGCGGGCGCTGAACGGCGTCAGCGTCGCGCAGGTCAGCATCATCGGCAGGAAGGCCGCTCCTGTGCCGAGCGCGGACAGGCCGCGGAGCTGCTGCAGGTACAGGCTCATCACGAACGGCAGGCCGTAGTAGCCGACGATGAACGCGAACCCCACGGCGACCGGGACCGCCACGACCGGGACCGGAACAGGTCCAGCGGCGCCATCGGGTTCATTCCGCGGGCCTGGGCCGCCAGGAAGGCAGCCAGCGCCGCGACCGCCACCACGAAGGCGGCCGCCACCCGCGGCGCGGCAAAGTCGGCGGCGCCGGCCTCGATCGCCCCGTAGGTCAGGCCGCCCATCGCGAGCACCGCGGTGATCTGCCCGGCCCAGCCGAACGGGACCGCCCGGCGTGCGGACGGCTGGATACGGGCCAGCGGCAGCAGCGTGACCGCGCCGGCCGGCACGTTGATGAAGAAGATCAGCCGCCAGCTCACCAGGGTCAGCACACCGGCCAGTACCGGGCCCGAAGACGACGCCACCGCGCCGCCCATCGCCCACACCGCCACCGCGCGGGCCCGTCTGGCCGGGTCCGGGTACGCCTGCCCGATCAGCGCCATCGACGCGGGCATCATCACCGCGGCGCCCGCGCCCTGCACGAACCGCGCGGCGACCAGCGCGCCGATGCCGGGCGCCAGCCCGCAGGCGGCCGAGGCCAGGACGAACGCCGCCAGCCCGGCGCCGAACGCCCGCCGCGCGCCGATCCGGTCCGACAACGACCCCGCGGACAGCAGCAGCGCGGCGAACATCAGCGTGTACCCATCGACCACCCACTGCAGCCCGGTGATGCCGCCGCCCAGGTCGGCGCGGATCGACGGCAACGCCACGTTGACCACCACCGCGTCGAGGGTGACCATGAAAAAGCCGAGCACGGCAGCCGTCAGCGTGACACCAGAGCTGGAAGCGCTCCGCATACCGCAGCTGACGCCCTGCCTGCTGGCAACCAGAAGCGTAGACGCCAGAAGTTCTTTCCTACGTGATGCTTTCCCGCACCGACCTGGCGCGGGAGCCCGCCGCGTTACCGCGGCGACACATCCAGGCAACCACTCATCATCGGCGCCAGGGAGAGCCTGCTGTTAGGGGTACTGCCAGGGACTCCCTACCGGAGACGTGCCTGCCTAACCTCGCTAACGTGGCCAGCATGAAGGACATCCGCGGCGAGATCCGCGAGTTCCTGACAACCCGGCGCGCCAAGATCACCCCGGAGCAGGCCAGCCTGCCCCGCTACGGCGGGCGGCGGCGGGTGGCCGGGCTGCGCCGGGACGAGGTAGCGCAGCTGGCCGGCATCTCGATCGAGTACTACACCCGCCTGGAACGCGGCAACATCCGCGGCGTCTCCGACGAGGTGCTCAACGGCATCGCCCGCGCCCTGCAGCTGGACGAGGTCGAGCGCGCGCACCTGCTCGACCTAGTCCGGATGGCCAACGCCTCCCCTACGGCGGGGCACCAGCCCGCGCGGCAGCGGATCCGGCCGAGCGTGCAGCGACTGCTGGACTTGATGACGAACACCGCGGCGTTCGTCCGGAACGGGCGGCTGGACATCCTGGCCGCCAACCAGCTGGGCTACGCGCTGTACTCGCCGGTGTTCGACTCGCCGGTATCCGGTAACCTGCGGCGGCCGGCCAACCTCGCCCGGTTCATCTTCCTCGACGAGCAGTCCGCGCAGTTCTACCGCGACTGGGACGGCATCACCCGCCAGGCCGTGGGCAGCCTGCGCGCCGAGGCCGGGCGCGCCCCGTACGACCGGGCGCTGACCGGCCTGGTCGGCGAGCTGTCCATGCGCAGCCAGGAGTTCCGGGAGCGGTGGGCCGCGCACGACGTGGAGTACTACCGCAGCGGCCTCCAGCCGTTCCACCACCCTCTAGCCGGCGACCTCGACCTGGACTACGACGCCCTGGAGATCCCGGCCGATCCCGGGCAGACCATCATCACCTACAGCGCCGAGCCAGGCTCGACCGCGCGTGACGCGCTCGACATCCTCGCCAGCTGGGCAGCCACGCATCACCAGACCGACCAGCCGGATACCACCCACCCCGCGGACGGACACGCGCCCAAATAGCCTCACGCCTCCTCCGCCCAGCACCTTTCACTCACTCAGGAGCACAGTTGGAACTCAAGCCTGTCACGCCCACCGCCAAGGGCCCGGCCAGCACCTTCACCGGCGACGTCTACGTCAACCCGATCTACCGGGGCGAAGAGCCCTCCCGGATGATCGTCAGCCTCGACCGGTTCACCCCCGGCGCCCGGACCAGCTGGCACTCCCCCGCCGTCGGCCAGACCCTGCACGTCACCGACGGCGTCGGGCTCGTGCAGACCCGCGACGGCACAGTCATCCGCATGCGCCCCGGCGACACCGTCTACACCCCGCCAGGCCAGGAACACTGGCACGGCGCCACAGCCGGAAACTTCATGTGCCACCTCGCCATGCTCGAGGGCATCCCCGGAGGAGACGGAACGACATGGCTCGAACAGGTCACCGACGAGCAGTACCAGGCCGCCAACGAGCAGTAGCCTGAGCAGCGCCGTTCCGGCAAGCCGGACCCGCGGCGGATCCTCCGCTGCTGCCGGGAACGGCGCCAGAACCGACGAGGAGTCGCTGTACCGCGCGCGGCATGACCTGTACCGCGACGAACCCGTCCCCATTGAGTGCGACGCCGCGCCAACTGCGGGGGCCAGAGGCACAGTCGCGCGCGCCTGACAGCAGCACGTACGCGTCCGGGCGGGCAAGCCGAAGGCGCCCATATCAATCATTCGGGTGCGACACGAGTGACGCTGCCGATCGGCCGAGCCTGGCGACATATCGAAGGCGGATCCGGCGCATCAGCCTGCTGTCGCTACGGTCACGGAGCGTGAGCCCGGCTCCCGGACTACCCTGGCTTGTCTCCAGGTGCCGTGGCCGGTGAGTGGCCATAACCGGGCAAGCCCCGGTGTGGGACCCTAGGCGTTGTGATGGTGGACGCGCGGGTTGAGCACGTTGGGAGTCTGCTCCGCCCGGAATTCCTGCGCGACGCCCGCGATGCCTACGGCCGGGGCGAGCTGACCCCGGCCGGATTGAAGGCGGCCGAGGACCGGGCCGTGCGTGAGGTCCTCGCCATGCAGGAGGAGATCGGCCTGCCGGTGGTAGGCGACGGCGAGATGCGGCGCGAGTCGTTCCAGAGCGAACTCACCGCGGCCTGCGATGGCTTCACCGGCGTGGATGTCAGCGCCTGGCTGTGGGGTGCCTGGCACTCGGCCGAGGTGGGGGATGTCACGATCGCGCGGCCCGCGGACCTGGCGGTCATCGGTCCTGTTCGAAAGCGCCGCAACCTGGCGGCCGAGGAGTTCACCTTCCTGCGCGCCTGCACCAGCCGGCAGGCGAAGGTCACGCTGCCGAGCCCGTCGCTGTTCGCCAATCTGTGGTCCCCGCAGCGCTCCGCCGCCGCCTACCCGACGCTGGATGGGTTCCTGGCCGACGTCGTGCGGGTGCTGTGTGAGGAGGTCCGGGAGCTGGTGCGGCTGGGCTGTACCTACATTCAGCTGGATGCGCCGCACTACCCGCTGCTGATCGACCCGGGCTGGCGCGCGTTCTACGAGGAGCGCGGCTGGCCGCTGGGACGCTGGCTGGGGTACGGGATCGAGCTGGATAACGCGGTGATCGACGCCGGGCGGCCGGCCACGTTCGGCTTCCATCTGTGCCGCGGCAACCAGCTCAGCCGCTGGCTGGTCTCCGGCGGGTACGACGCGATCGCCGCTGCGGTGTTCGGCAGGGTCAACGCCGACCGGCTGCTGCTGGAGTACGACGACGAGCGCTCGGGCACCTTCGACCCGCTGCGGCTGGTACCTGGCGACAAGGTCGTGGTGCTGGGCCTGGTCACCACCAAGACATCGCAGATCGAGCCGCTGGACCAGCTCAAGGCCCGGCTCGGCCAGGCACGCTCGGTGGTCGATGCGGACCGGCTTGCGCTGAGCCCGCAGTGCGGCTTCGCCACCTCGGTCGCCGGCAACGCCATCACCGCCGAGGCGCAACGCGCCAAACTCGCGCTGCTCGTCCGGGCCGCCCGGGACTTCCTGCCTGCCTGAACCCGGCCTCAATCCCAGCCGCGGACCGTGGCGCGCGATCCGCGTTCCGTCCGCTCGCGCTCCCCGGTAACGTCCCTGCCGGTCATGGGGTGCCCGGCAAACCGAAGGACCGTCAGCGGCAACCGCCGGCTACGCCGAAGCCGTGCCGTGCCGTGCTTGCGGGGAACCAGCCCGCCCGGGGGCAGATATGCAGGAAGGTGACGGCAGATAACGCGGCCGCGGTACTGGCGGCCCAGCGTGTCCTGACAGCGGTCATCGGTGAGCGCACCGGGCTCGGGCTCGGTTTCCCTCTGAGCCTCGGGCACGCATCAGCCGGGCGGCTGGGCCGGGCGCGTTGGCAGGCCGGCTGCCTTCCACGCCTGGAAGCCGCCGTCCAGGTCGGTGGCCTCGCGCAGGCCAATCCGCCGCAGGGTAGCCGCGGCGAGGGTGGAGGCATAGCCTTCGGAGCACATGACGATGATCTGCGCATCGGCCCGGGCGAGCGCGGGAATGCGAGCCTCGCTGCGCGGGTCCAGCCGCCACTCCAGCACGTTGCGCCCGATGATGATCGCCCCCGGAACCTCCCCCTCGGCGATCCGCTGCTCCAGGGGCCGGATATCGACCAGCGCGGCGCCGTCGGTGAGGACCGCGAACGCCGCCTCCGGACGGATCCGGGCCAGGCCGCTGCGGGCCTCGGCCAGCAGCTCGTCGATGCTGGGCGCGTCGGCCGGCAGCGCGTCGGAGGTCAGCCTGGCGGCCGATGCCGAGGCGGCGGCGAGCGCGGTGCCGGCGCCGCCGCGGCCCCGTGCGCCCTCGGGGGCGTCGACCGCAACAGTCTCCCTGGCGATCAAGCCGTACTCGGTGGCGTCGTAGTACGTCATCGCCATCAGCGGCGGCGAGTACGCATGGATGCTCGTCGCCGACCCGCCACCGCCATGCGCGACGTCGTGGACGTGCGCTGGCCCGAACGCCGCCGCCTCGGAAGCGAGCAGCCGCCTGCGGGCGATCCGCCGGCCGCCCGGGGCCCGGTACTGCTCGACCAGGCAGCCCTCGGCCACGGCGAACGACCCCGACGACCCGCCGTGGTCATGCCAGTCGGTGTCTTGGCCGCGTTCCCAGGCCAGCAGCCACACATCGCAGGAGTTGGACCGGTGCAGGGGCAGGTACCAGCGCACATCGGGGTCCCGGACGACCAGATCCGCCCACAGGCCACGGCGTGCCGCCAGGCCGGCGGTAACCGCCCGCAGCTGAACTGGCGCAAGGCGCCCGGCCGGCGGGGCCAGGCCGCCCAGCACCTCAGCGATGGCCTGCTGGCGCTCGGCGCTGACACCCCAGCCGGGCTGCAGCCCCGGGCCGGCCGCCTGCCCTCGCTGCGGGACGCCGGGACCGCCCGGTGTGCTAGTGACAGCCGACACGCGACCCTCCCTTGGAGCAGCTGCCATCATATTTCCCCAGCCGCTATGGGGTGGCGCGTAGGAAGGCTGGATCGGGCCAGCAGCGGGCCGGCAGCCGGAAACAAAGAAACCCACCCTCTTGACACTAAGATCAGCCACCGGTCCGGTCCCACGGCATCGGCCGCACGGATCGTTCTTTATGGACGGTCGTAACGAGCCGGACGATCCTCGCTCTTCGCGCCCAGATCGGCGGGTCGGGCGCGGTATGACGGCCGTCGGAGGTGACCGTCCGCGGATCCGGCATCGCCGCATGCAGGTATGCTCCCTGCCAGGACCATCTGTTCACGGTTCAAACAGGTGGTGCCGGGGGAGGTTCGGATGCACATCGTGTCGGTACTGCTTGTCCTATGGCTGATTATCGGTGCCATCGCCGCCGGGCAGCGCGGCGACTACGGCGGGTCTGCGGGCAGCTGTAGCAAGGCCGGCACGATCGCAGTGACGATCCTCGCCGGTCCCCTCAACTACATGGGCGTGAATCCGAAGATCGACTGCAGTGTCACTGTTCCGCAGCCCAGCAAGTAGCCGACGGCGGAGTATCTGCTACTCAAAGCTGTCTAGCCGATCGTCCGTCAGCACCGTCAGCGACCAGTGATCTCGATTAACCGCGGCGTAAGGGGTTGCCGATAGCGGCCAGGAGCTGGGCGCCCAGCCCGACGCTGTGCTTCAGGCTGGCGCACAGAATCCCCTGATATGAACGGCCATAACTGATCGCACCATCATCGCCATAGGCATACCGAACGGCGGATCTCGCGCGTCTGACTCCGCTGGTGCCCGTTCCGGAGGGTGACTGATCCAGCCGCTGCAATCTTCGGCTGGCACGTCAAACCCTCGGCCGTCTTGACCACCCGGCGAAGGTCAGCCATGCCGAACGCGGACCGGTCGCGCCAATCCATGCAGCCGCGCTGCGGACCGCGGACGCATGCACCAAGGATCCGCCGACCAGTCCTACTCGTTGGAGTTCCAGGCGATTTCGAAGAGATGACCATCGGGATCGGTGAAGTACCCGGAGTAAACGCCAAACGGGCGCATATGCGCGGGTGCTGTCAGCGTGCCGCCAGCGGCTTCGACCTGGACGAGCAGCCTGTCGACCTCCGCCTGCGACTGGGCGGGGATACCCAGGCTGAACTCGGTCGAGCTGGGCGGCCCGGCCGGCAGACTCGCGTCCTTGGCCAGGTTGGTGCGTTCATACAGCGTGAGCAGCAGGCCGCCGTCGAGGGTGAAGATGGCGATCGTCCCGTCAGCGCCGGTGACCTCGTCGTGGAACTCCTGCCCGACGATGCCCTCGGTTGGCCAGCCCAGCCCGTCGCGGTAGAAGCCGACCGACCGGTCGAGGTCGTCTACCGCGAGAGTGATGAAGAAGATCTTCGCTCGCATTTGCCATTCCTCTCAAGAACAACTCCGGTGGTCGTCTGGCCGGTAATTGGAGTCTGCCTGCCACCGGCGACAAACGATAGGAGCCGTTGATCTTGCTCACCCTGGCCTTCATGACGGCACTGGCCTGGCGCTCTTCCTTGCGGATGCGCCCACAGCATGCGGGGCAATCGCGGAACCGCTCCTTCGACGCCTCGCTGCGAGCACGGCGACCCCGCCAGCAGGCTGCTGCCCAGCTCGCACGCGAATGCACGTCTTCGGCAGCCTGCGATCAGCCGCGCGGGCCCGTTAAAGCGGTTTGCGCGTCTCCAGCGCCGTGAAGCTCTGTAGCGGAGCGTGAGGCGCCAGACGAGGGCGAGGTCAGATTCGAGGAGGTGAAGGTTCGCCCCAACCGCATCGGCACTAGCCAATGCAAGTTCCTGGAGACCGCCTTGCGCTTCTATCCCGTCGAGCAATTCTCTCTTGTCGAGGTCGACGGATGACCGCCTCATCCCGGTAGTCGACGGCATGCCTTTTGGCTGTGATCACCCCTGCCAGTAATCGAAGACTGGCCCGCAAGGCATGCTTCCGATAGCGCCTATCAGCCATTCGAGTGCCAGCGCGGCGGCGCAGATGGTGTATTCCTCCCGGCGCGGATCGCGGAACATCGAGCACATCGGGTCAGCGCACGATGACGCCGGGCTGGAGGCCTTGAAGGCGGCCATCCGGCAGCACCTCGTCGCCGGGCAGGGCGAGCTCGACCTCGGCTTCTTTCAATCAGTGCTGATTGAAAGAAGCCCGGCCGCACCATCGAACTCTGCCGTATTCTCGTGGCCGCTTCCGGCCGAACGGGAACCATCAAAGATCTCCTCAAGGGTATCCGCGAGGCTGGTGTCGCGCTCGTCGAGGATCGCGGCGTACCGGGACGTGACCTCGAGGCTGCCGTGTCCTGCGCGCTGGCGGACCTTCTGCAGGTCCACTCCCTTGTCGATGGCCCAGCTGATCCCCGTGTGGCGGGCATTGTAGGGCGTGAAACCCTCGGGTAGGCCCGCTGCGTCTCTGGCCGCGTTCCAGAAGCGCAGCCAGACCTCAGCCATGAGGAATTCAGTGCCGTCCCGGCGCCAGATATTGGCCTTGCCGGGTTCCCCCGTGTCGGCTCGCTGTGTGCTCTGCTGGCGACGCCACTGACGCTGGTATTCGGCGGCATACGCCTTGCACTTACTGCAATGGCAGTTCATCGAGTACCTGGCACCCTTCGTGCCGTGCTCATAGACGATGCCGGCCTTGGATACCAGCGGCGGTAGGTTCTCGTCGTCATCCAGAAGAACCGGAGCGGAGCGCACATAGGCGAACATCCACTGCGGGAAGAGAAGGTCGTCCGGGCCGAGGCCGTACGCCTCGATATGCTCTTGTACTGCCTGGCACATCTGCTTGGAGATGGCGAACCGCCGCCAGTCGCCGTTCTTCGGATTCGGCTTGGTGAACCATCCCGCTTTCCCCGAGGGGTGGTACTTAGCGTTGACGTAGACGGTTGACCGCGTGACGTTCAGCATCTGCTGCCCGAAGTCGAAGTCGCACGGGCGGAAGCCGATCATCTCGCAGCGGCGGGCCCACGTGGTGACGTTCAGCCGCGCGTACAGCCTGGCGGGAGGATAGGTCATGGCCTCCTCGAGGCGCCGCCATTGGTCATGGCTGGCCACGAGCACCGGTTTGGTCGGCGCATGCTTGAGCCGGATGCTTCGTATGGGGTTGTTGTCGCGGTACCCCTCGTCGAATGCCATCTGGCACATGGCCGAGAGGACCTTGCGCGTCGCGCGTATGGTGATCTGCGAGGCTTCCTCGGCGGGGAGAGCATTGACCAGCAGGTTGAAGAACGTTTCCCGGTTGACCTCGCTGATCCGCAGGTGACCGATGTACGGGACGATGTGGTTCTTGGCCAGGTAGCCGTACTCCTGGCGAGTGCCCGGACTCACCGCGTGGTAACGCAGGAAGCGGTGCTCGCAGAACTCCGAGATCGTCATCGTGGCCTTGCCGGCCGGGCTCGTCTCTTCCAGGAACCCGCGGGCGTGACGCTCCTCCTCATCGGCCACCTCGTAGGCCCGCTCGTGCGAGTCGTAGGTGCCCGCGGACTTGTACTTGCCGTTGGCGGCCCGGTAGATACCGACGTACCGCGTGCCAGATCGGCTCTCTCGTTCGATCACGTATGCCACGTCAGACCTCCGGGACTCGGCAGCGTCGTATTAGATGAAATGTTAGAAACACCTACCGACAAGGGACTACAGTCCACTCCACTGCCTAACACAAAATCGCCTTTGACCTGTGACTTCATGAGTTCCATGGTAGCTTCCTTCCTGACATATGGATTTACGGCGGCACGTCCGAGATCATGAAGACGATCATCGTCCGCGAGGTAACCGGCCTGCGAGCATGATCGCGGGCATACCGGCCGGATTCTGGGGGAACGTGGTCATTAACAGCGGATCGCTGACCCGGGAGCCGGGACTGCTCGCCTGACGTCCCGGCCCGGGGCCGGAATCAAGGAGGATGCCGTGAGCGTGTACCGGGTTATCGACGTTATCGGGACCAGCGCCCAGTCCTGGGAGGACGCCGCGGTCACCGCGGTGAACACCGCGCGCAAGTCGCTCCGTGACCTGCGGGTCGCCGAGGTGGTGGAGCAGGACCTGCACGTCGAGGACGACGGCAGCATCATCTTCAGGACCAAGATCCGGCTGTCCTTTAAGTACGAGGACCCGGAGTAAGCACCACCATCTGACCAAGGCCGGAGCGGCACAAGGTCACGATCATCGAGCCGAACGGCCGTGGTTTTCACGCCGTCCCGTCCCAGGGAGCCGAGCATGCCGAAGGCGTACGTGAGCCGGACTGCCGATGTAGCCGAACTGGTGATCTCGGCGCCGCCGCTCAACCTGTTCGACGCCCAGCTGGCGGCTGACCTGGAATCCGCCCTGGACGAGGTCACCACGTTCACTCGTGACGGCGCAGCGCGCGCCGTGCTGCTCCGGGCCGACGGCAAGGTGTTCTGCGCCGGCGTGGACGTGCACGAGTTCCAGGGTCTCGGCCCGTCCCGGGGCGCGGCCCTGATGGCCCGCTTCCTGGCCATGGTGCAGACGCTGGAGCGGCTGCCGGTGCCCACGATCGCGGTGGTACACGCCCTGAACCTGACCATCGGGTTCGAGCTGTGCCTGGGCTGCGACCTGATGTGGGCCGCCGAGGACGCCTCGTTCGGCCTGGTCGAGGCGACCGTCGGCCTCACCCCGGGCGGCGGCGGGACGCAGCGGCTCGTCGCCCGGGCCGGCGTGGCCCGGGCGGCGGAGCTGGTGATGACCGGCGACGTCTACCCGGCTGCCGAGATGCACCAGTGGGGCGTGGTGAACCGGATCGTGCCCGCGGCGGTCCTGCTCGAGCAGGCCCGCTCGTTCGCGGCCAGGCTCGCCGCGGGCCCGACCGCGGCCACCGCGGTCGGCAAGCGGCTGCTGCTGACCGCGCGCGACCACGGCGTGGCCGCCGCCGACGCCATTACCCCGCGGGAGACCGGCCAGATCTTCGCCACCCGGGACCTGCCCGCCGGCCTCACCTCCCTGCTGGAGAAGGGTCCGCGCCAGGCCACCTTCGAGGGCCGCTAAACGGACTCAGGGTCCGGCAGGGCCGCCGGGGCGGGATCGAAGTAGCCGGGTACCCATTTGAGCACCTCGGCCCGGAACTCGCCTTCGCACTCGAGCTGGCACAGCACCCCGATGCCGGCCGTGGACACGCGGTGGATGAGCACGTAGGACGGCGGCACGTTGAACTTGCGGGTGATGTTGCTGGCCCGCAGGTCGGTGACGCGGGTGGCCCCCTCGCGCAGCCATTCGCGGCTGAACTTGAAACAGTCCACCTTGGACGGCTCGGCGAGCGGCGCCAGGAAGGCGTGCAGCGCGTCCAGGTCTACGTCGATGCCGGGCCGCAGGAACCCGTGCTCGCGCAGTTCGCGCTCCACTTCTTCGATGTCCGCGTCGTCGTCGTGCATGATCCGCAGCAGCCGGCCGAAGAACGGCGGCAGCCCGCCCGGCAGCCGGTCCACGGCGCCGAAGTCGAGCACGCCAAGTCGGCCGTCGTCGAGCAGCCGGAAGTTCCCCGGGTGCGGGTCCGCGTGCAGCAGCCCGGCCCGCGAGGGGCCGGAGAACAGGAACCGGACGAGCAGGATGCCGGCCCGGTCGCGTTCTTCCTTGCTGCCGTCGCTGATGATCTTCGCCAGCGGCGTGCCGTCCATCCACTCCGACACCAGGACCTGGTCCGTGCCCAGGACGACGTTGGGCACCGAGATGTCCGGGTCGCCCGCGTAGGCGTCGGCGAACATCTGCTGGGACACCGCCTCGAGCTCGTAGTTGAGCTCCTCGGCGACCCGGTCCTTCAGCTCATCAAGCAGCGGCTTGACGTCCAGCCCGGGCATCAGCAGGCCGAACAGCCGGCCGGCCCGGCTCAGCTGGTTAAAGTCGCCGATCAGCGCGCGTCCCGCGCCGGGATACTGGATCTTCACCGCGACCCGCCGGCCGTCACCCCAGACGGCCTCGTGCACCTGGCCGATGGACGCCGCGGCGGCGGGCGTGTCGTTGAACTCGGCGAAGTTGTCCCGCCAGTCCGCACCAAGCTCCCTGGCCAGCACCTGGTGCACGGTGCGGGCGGGCAGCGGCGGCGCGGACTCCTGCAGCTTGGTCAGCGTGGCCCGGTAGGGGCCGGCGATCTCCGGCGGCAGCGCCGCCTCGAAGATCGACAGCGCCTGGCCCAGCTTCATGGCGCCGCCCTTGAGCTCGCCCAGGACGCGGAAGATCTGGTCGGCTGTGCGCTGCTGTATTTCCTGCGCGACGATCTCGGCCGGCCGTCCGCCGATCCGCTTCCCGACCCCGATGGCTGTACGGCCCGCCAGCCCGATCGGCAACCTGGCCATCATCGCGGCCCGGGTCACCGGGTTCCTGGGCACGTCGTTCACTCTGACATTGTCCCGCATGGCCAGGCGCGGATGATACGGGTTAAGGTCGCGAATGCGCCGCAACCGCAGGCCGGGTGCGGGAGCCAGGTCCGGCGGCGCCACTGCCAGTCGGGCAGCACGACCTCGAGCGTGCCGTCCGCGGTCACCGGGACGGCACCCGGGCGGTCGAGGTACGCCAGCGCCTGCGCGGACGCCAGGGTGGCCGTCATGGCGGCGAGCACGGTGTCGCAGGCCTGCGGCCGGGGCCGGGCGAAGGTGGCCTGGGCCAAGATCTTCGGCCACTGCGGGTCGGCCTCGGTCTTGCGCAGGTCCACGCAGTTCAGGCAGGCCGAACCCGCCGGCCGGACCAGCGGTCCCACGACGCCGATCGCCTCGGCGGTCCGCAGCGCCAGGTGCGGCACCCGGTCGCGCATCAGCTGCCGGGTCAGGTCGGGCAGCGTCGGCCCGGTGAGGATCACCAGGTCAGGCACTGTGCCGTCGTCGCGGGTCCGCACCTCAGGCGCGGCCCGCTCGACCGCCCGGATGGCCCCCTCCTGTCTCGGCGAGCCCAGGTCGGCCAGGACCAGCCCGGCGGGCGCGAGGTCGGCGGGCTCGGCGGGCTCCGGGTCGGCGCAGCTGACGTGCCCGACGCCGGAGGCGGCCAGGAAGCTGGCCACGCACGCGCCGGTCCGGCCCGCCCCGTGCACCCGGACGTAGGCGGCCCGCCTGCGCGCCAGCGTCCGCGCCCCGCCGTCCCCGTCCCCGTAGGCCAGCGCCGCGGTGGCCAGCTCGGGGGCCAGCCGGGCGCGCAGCTGCTCGGGGATACAGGCGTGCATCCGGGCCGGAAAGTCGTCGAGCACGCCTGCCGCGGCCAGCACCGCGAGCACCCGGTCGGCCGCCGCGGGCGGCACGCCGTAGCCTCGCGCGGCGGCGATCACGCCGTGGCGGCTGCGGCTCCCGTCGAGCAGGCTGAGCACGGCCGCGGTCTGGCCAAGCCCGGCCACCGCGACCGCCCGCCGTGGATCCACGCCGAACTGCAGCGTGTCGCGGTCCCGCCACACCGGCAGCAGCCCCGCCTTCAATGCTGGTCTCATGGCGACATGCTGACACCCCCCGGTGACATTCCGCGTTAGCGCAGGGGCGCTGCCGCCAGCACGAGGGTGGTGATGAGGGCGGCCAGCGGCAGGACCGGGACGGCGTCCGCCGCGGTCGCCACGAGCAGCCCGCACAGGCCGGCGCCGACCGCCAGCCCGATCAGCACGCCGAACCGCCGTGGCCCGTGCGGCGTGTCCTGGCCCGGGCTGACCAGCGAGCTGACCAGGGCGGTCAGGGTGCCGGTGAGGAACGTGGTCGACACGTCGGTCAGCCCCATCTCCTTGACCGCGGACGCCTGCATGCCCATGGCCGCCGCGGTCACCGCGAGCAGGCAGAACTGCGCCCATCCGGCCGGGCTGGCGCCGGTGATCTCCCAGCCGACGGTGAGCCCGGCCAGCAGGACGAGCTCGGCGAACAGGGTCCAGTTGACGTGGGCCGGCAGCACGCTGGCCCGGCCCTCATCGTCGGCGGGTTTCGCCGGGCTGGCCCGCTTGAAGCCATGGGCGATCCAGGTACCGCCGGCTACCCCGGCGATGTACCCGGCGATCGAGACCGCGGCGTGGCTGGCCAGTGACAGCGACCGCTCGGCCACGGCCAGGCCGCCCAGCACGATGTTGCCCGTCATGACGCTGGTGAAGACGCCGCCCAGCCGGGTGAAGCTGGCCACGTCGGTCGCGCCCGACCCGAAGGTGAGCGCGATCGCGATCAGCGTCAGGATCTGCTGCCTCGTCCCGGTTCGCATCGGGATTGCGGCGACTAGACCCGACCTTCAGGCCGGGAGGAACCGCCGCCTCACCTCCCCTGGAATGTCACTGCGCCGTGCTAACTTCAAGCTGTCCGCAAGAACCAAGCGGACACCCCACCACCTGGCACGGAACCGCGGCAGGGCATGCCGTGGCTGCGCGGGGAGGCTTCTGGGATACCGAGCCTGTGAACCGCGAACCTACAGCACGACCGTAAGTCGCGGCTGGAATCCCCGCCCTTCAAGGCGGCGGAGGATGTCAACGCCCGATAGCAGATCACCTCGGGCCGTCACCAGGCAAGCCGGGCCAGCCGCCAAAGGCGCACTCAGCCGGGTTCAACCCGGACGGAGCGTGCCCACGGCGGCGCGTCCGGCGCCTGCGTGCCGATCAGCCCGACCACGATCCGCATCCCCTTCGGAGGCTCGGTCGGCCAGGGCGTGTACCCGTCGGTGAGCACGACCGTGACGGCGGGCCTGGGCCGCAGCGCGGCCGCCGCGCGGATGCCCGCGCCCATGTCGGTCCCGCCGCCGCCGGTCAGCTGCACCTGGCGGGCGGAGTTGACCCGCTGGGCGGGCCCGACCGCGGTGTCGCAGGCCAGCACGCGGACCTGCCGGGCGAGTCCGAGGGTCCGCAGCAGGCCTTCCACCTCGGCCAGCACCATCGCGAGCAGGTCCGCGGTCATGCTGCCCGAGGTGTCGCAGACCACGGCCACCTCGGGCACCGGCCGCCGCAGCGCCGGGAGCACGACCTGGCCGGCCACGGCGGACCGGCGCGACGGGCGGCGGTAGGAGTAGTCGACCGCCCCGGAGACCTCGGCGACGGCCCGGCGCAGTTCGGCCGCGAGCAGGACGCGCCAGTTGACTTTCGGGCTGAGGAACTCTTCGGCCCAGCGCAGCAGCCCGGCCGGCACGGTCCCGGGCTGCTTGCCGTGCGCCAGGACGTCCTGCGCGACCTGCCGTCGCAGCAGGTCGGCCTGCCAGCCGGGCAGTGCGCCCCCCCGGGCGCCCGGTTGCTGGCCGGGCCGGGGCATCCCGTCCGCACCGCTTCCGCAGTCAAGCCATGGGGCCGAACGGTCCAGGTTTCCCGTCCCCCGCCCGCCTTCCGCTTGCTGGGCGGACGCCCGCTGGGCGCGCCGGATCCCGTCGAAGTACTGCTCCGTCAGCAGGCCGTCCTCGGCGCGCAGGTCGCTGGGGAGCACTGGCCGGCCGGGCAGGTCGAGCCCGGCCGGCACCAGGTCGTCGTTGATCTCGGCGTCGGCGGCGCGGACCCAGGTGCGGGCCTCGTCCGGCTGGACGCCCGCCGCCTGGGCCCGCTCGCCGTGGGTCCGCAGCAGGTGGCAGACGTGATGCACCAGGACGCTGCCCAGTTGCGCCGGGGTCCAGGCCGCGGTCAGCTCCGGGTCGGCGCGCATCCGCCAGCTCTCGTCCACCGACACGGTGCCGCTGCCCCGCTCCGCGACCACCTGAGCGCCGAACACCCCGGTGGCCAGGTACGGGAACCGGCTGGCGGCCCACAGCCGAGCCCCCGCGAGGCCTGCTATCCCGGGGGGACTACCCCCCGACATCCCCCCGCTCACGGGAGGGCTCCCCGCCCCCCCGTACCTCCCTGGGCCTGGAGCAGGCCTGCGTCGCGCAGCACGGGGGCGAACAGGTGGATTTCCGCGGGCAGCGCCGCGCCGTCGGGGCGGCACCTGGCCAGCACCCGCGCGGCCACGGCGGCCACGTCGGGCGCGGCGTCGGCCGCCAGACCGAGGACCTGCCAGCCGGCCGTCCAGCGGTCGGGCGTCGGGTCCGCGGCCACCGCGGCCGCGATCGCGGCGAGGGCGGCGTAGGCCCGGTCGCCCCGTTCCGGCAGCCGGAACGAGGCCGGGTCGGCGAGCACCCGCTCCGGGTCGGGCAGGTCCATCTCGACTAGCCAGGCGAGGAACTCGACGCCCGGCCCTTCGCCGACGGCGCCCCTGATCAGCGCCGAACGGGCCTCGTCCCCGGTGCCGGCGGCACCCGCGGCGGCCATCAGGCGGGCCGCCATCTCCCAGGTCCGCGGTGACGGCCAGCCGCGTCCGGCGGACGCCGCGTCGGATGGCGGGGCGCAGGCCAGCGCGGGCCGGACGTGCAGGAACGCGGCGACCAGGCCGCGGGACAAGATCTCCTCCGCCTGCCACCCGTCGGGCAGCACCGGGACCACGGGGGTCGGCCAGCCGCCGGCCAGCCCGTCCGCCACCGACCGCGGGTCGGTCTGCCAGGCCAGGTGGCAGAGCCGGTTGGCCAGTGGCGCGGACAGGTCCCAGCCGTCGGCGGCCTGCTCCGGCGGGTTGGCCGCGGCGACCACGGCCACCGCGTCGGGCAGGGTAAGGTCTCCGACGACCCGCTCGAGCACCACCCGCAGCAGGGCGGCCTGCACGGCGGGCGGGGCGGTGGACAGTTCGTCGAGGAACAGCAGGCCGTGTCCGGCCTCGGCCAGCCGCCGCGCCCAGGCCGGGGGAGCGAACCGGACCCCGTCGCCGACCACGATAGGCAGCCCGGCGAAGTCGGAAGGCTCCCGGATCGAGGCGATCACCGTCTCGCAGGGCAGCCCCATGGCCTGCGCCATGGCCCGGATCGCGGACGTCTTACCGGTGCCGGGCGCGCCCCACAGCAGCACCGGCACGCGGGCCGCGACGGCGACGCCGAGCGCCTCGACCGCCGGGTGGTTTGGGCTCATACCTCCCAGTGTGGCGCATCTGCGGCAGTCGGCCGGACTTGGCGGCCGCCGCCCACCGGGCCCGGCTGGCTGGCGTGCACGTCAAGCGGGACGGGTTCGGTGCCCGGCGCGCGCAGCGCCAGGACCCGCGCGTCGGGCCAGCCCGCCCGCTCCACCGCGACGACCAGATGCCGGCCAGTCAGCGCCAGGCCGGCCGCCCACACCCGGGCCAGCCAGCCGGCCGGCAGGCTGACCCGCAGCCGCCGCTGCTCGCCTCGCCCGGTCAGCTCGACAGAGCCCCACCCGGGCCCGCGGTGCAGCGACACCACGACCTGGTCGGGGTCGATGCCGAGCCACTCCTCGGCCACCGGCGCCAGCCGCCCGGCGATCGCCGCGACCAGAGCGGGCGTGACCCCAGAGACCCCAGAGACCCCTTCGGCCGTCTCCGTCTCCGTCTCCGTCTCCGTCCCCGGCTCCGGCTCCGTCCCCGTCCCCGTCCCCGTCCCCGGCTCCGGCTCCGTCCCCGTCTCCGGCTCCGTCGCTTGGTCCGGCCGGTCCGCGTGCGCCTGCGCCACCTGCCCGATCAGCCGGACCTGGAATCCGTACCCGAGCGCCAGCAGCGACAGCATGTCGTTCCTGCGCCGCGCGGCTCGCTCCCTGTCCTCCAGGTCCTGCTGCTGCCGGGCCTGGGCCCGGGCCGCCGTGGGGATCGACGGGCTGGCCAGCCGCATCGGCCCGTGCCTGGGGCCGGGCCGGTAGCCGATCCGGCCGCCGCGCTGGCCGGCCTGGGCGGCCGCGTCGACGTCGTCCCAGCTGACCGCGATCTCGTCGGCCGGGCCGCGCGGGCCGATGGCCAGCACGGACAGGTCCTCGGCATGCCGGCCCCAGGTCTCGGCCAGCTCGACGCACCTGGCCTTCTCCCCGCCGAGAGCGGCGAGCACGAGCTCGGCCTCGGGGTCGGGATGGCTCGCCAGCCGGAGCGTCCCGGCCTCCCAGCGGACGATGTGCCGGCTCTGGCCGCACGGCACGTGAGCCTCGCAGCTGGGCAGGCAGTCGAACCAGGGATCGTTCGGGACAATCATGACGGAAACCCCCAGCGGAGCGGCAGCCTGGTGCGGACCTCGGCCGACCGGCCGCCGGCCAGCACGTCGACCCAGGTCGTGGACCGGGGTAGCGGCGGTACGAGCAGCAGCCCGATCGCGTGCTCGGGCTCCCTCGGGTTCCAGCCGACCGGGTGGGCCGCGTGCCACCGGCCGCCGTTGTCGCGAAGCCAGAACGACAGCGGGAAGTCCAGGTCGACGCTGAACGGTCCGAGCCGGCCTTCCCTCGTCACGCCCCGGGCCAGCACGTGCAGCACCGTGGCGCCCTGGGTGTTGTGCAGGCCGACCAGGGCGAGCCTGATGCCGTCCAGTTCGGGCAGGGCCGCCGTCACCGCCGCGTAGCCGTCGCGCACCTGTGCCGTGTCCGGTTTCCTGCGCTGATAGTAAGCCAGCAGGCTGAGCCAGGGTTCCGGCAGGTCATCCGCTGGCGCCGCGGCGATGCCGTGCCCGCCGATGCGCAGGCTGGCGCACAGCGCCGCCAGCCGGGCGGGGACCGGGCTGAGCGGCGACAGGACGTCGACGGCCTCGAGCCCGGCGATGATGTCGCCGAGCCCGGCGCCCATGGCCTGCACCGGTCTCGGCGAGATCTCGGGCAGGCCGGGCCGGGGGGCGAGCGGGAACTGCGCCGCCACCGTGAGCAGCTGTTCCGCGAGCATGATCAGCAGCTGCTCGCCGGGGCTGAGCGCCGCCTCGCTGACCTCAGGCTCACCGCCACCCGGCGGCGTCAGGTCGACGCGCACCGCCGGGCTGGGCGGCGCGGCGACCTCGAGCCAGCGGATGTCATCCGGCGGGGCGGGGTGCAGGCTGATCTCGCTGATCCATTCGGAGCCGCCGCCGTGCGTGTAGTCCAGTTCGTACGCCGAACCCCGGTCGTCGGTGACGGTGAGCCGGCCGATCGGAAACAACTCGGGGTTCTGCAGGCCCAGCTCGTGCTGCGGGGACAGGGTGGGTTTCCCCCACAACGCGATGAACCGGGCGCCCGAGCCGGTATGCGCGTACGACATGAGATGCAGGTCGCCGCTGATGCCGTCGTGGTGCAGCGGGACGGTCACCCCGAGCGGGACGAACCGGTCGGGCGTACCCTGATCCGGGTCGTGATCGGCCGGCGGCGGGTCCTCGGGGTCCGCCGGTCCGGGTGATCCGGTGCTCCCCGGCGGCCGGCTAAGCGCCAGCCGGGCCGCCGGTCCGGCGCGGCCGAACTGGATCTGGGCGGCCAGGCGGGCCGCCGACGCGGCGCGCATCGTCCTGGGCGTCGTGCCGTGCAGCCCGGTTCCAGCTGGTCCCTGACCGGCCTTGTCGTGGAGTCGCCGGACGCTCACGGCCAGGTCGAAATCGGCCAGGATGTCCTCCACGGTGTCGGTGTCGAGCGCTCTGACGGCGGTCAGGGCCTGTCCCACCACCTTCACCTTGACCCGGCCCGCGCCCGGGCTGCCCGTCCAGGGCGGCGGGGACGGCGCCAGCTGGTCGCGCATCTCGGCCTCGGCCAGCAGCCGCAGGAAGGTCTCTCCGCCCTCGCGGTTCATGACTTAAGTGTCCGGCATTCCGGGCGGCGCCGCGGATCGGCACGACCGCGCGAATCCGGGCCGAGGCTCCGGTTACCACCACCTCGATCGTGTCCTGCGGGACGGCGAGCGGCGGGACCAGCCGCAGCCGGAAGGCGGACCGGCCCGGTCAGCCGGCGGGCGGATCACCCGCCGGAACTCGCGCTCGGCCAGCAGCCGCAGGTACGTCTCGGCCCGCTCGTCACCCACGACTCAAGCCTGCACCCCGCCTGAGCCAGGCCTGCACCCGCCGAGCCGAAAGCTGACCTTGGCGCTCCCCTAGTGCCCTCAGGCCGAGGTGACGACGGCCTGCGGATGGGCTGGCTTGACCGACTCGACGGACGTCCAGCAGCGGACGATGTCCCGCATCGAGAGCAAGCCGGCCACATCGTGGCCTTCGACCACGACCAGGTGCCGGAACCCGCCCCGGATCATCGCCTCGGCGGCTTCTTCCAGGGTCCATTCGGGCGAGGCGTAGGTGAGTTCTTCGGTGCGGTGCTGCGCGGCGAGTTCGGCGTCCGGGTCCTCGCCCGCGGCTACCGAGTCGAGGATGTCACGTTCGGTCAGGATGCCGATGCCCGCGTGCTCCGAGTCGATCACGACGGCGGCGCCGATGCGGCGTGCCGACATCATGCGGGCGGCCTGTCGTAGCGTGTGTGCTGGCCCGATGGTAAGGACTAGATGGGACATGCCGTCTCGCACCTTCACGAGTAACACCCCCTGGCTCCGGAGCTTGTGCATTTGTGACGTCCAACCAGCATCGGTTAATTCACCCCGGAGGGCAAGCCCTTGATTATTCGGCCGCGCGAGTTATTCAGCCGTGAGAATTTCGCAGCTGGGCTAGTACCTCGTCGTGCAGGTGACCGTTGGTGCACACCACGCTGCCGCCGTCCGGCGTGGCCTCGCCCTCCAGCGAGGTGAACTGGCCGCCGGCCTCGGTGACGATGACCTGGAGTGCGGCCAGGTCCCACAGCGTCACTTCGGGTTCGGCGGATATATCGCAGGCGCCCTCCGCGACCAGCATGTGGGACCAGAAGTCCCCGTACGCCCGGGTTCTCCACACCGACCGGGTCAGGCCGAGGAAGTTGTCGAGCAGCCCGCGTTCGGACCAGCCGCCGAGCCCGGAGTAGGACATCGACGCGTCGCCCAGCTTGGTCACCCCGGACACCCGGCACGGCGACGCCTTGGTCAGGCTTCGCCCGGTCCAGGCGCCGCCGCCGATGGCGCCCCACCAGCGGCGTCCCAGGGCGGGCGCGGACACCACCCCGACCACGACGTCCGGGCCGTCCATCAGCCCGATCAGCGTGGCCCAGACCGGGACGCCGCGCACGTAATTCTTCGTCCCGTCGATCGGGTCGATGACCCAGCACCGCGGCCCCGAACCAGACCGGCCGAGTTCCTCGCCGAGCACCGCGTCGCGCGGGCGTGACCGGCGCAGCACGTTACGCAGCGACTCCTCGGCCGCCCGGTCGGCGTCGGACACCGGGGTAAGGTCGGGCTTGGTGTCGACCCGCAGGTCCAGCGCCCGGAACCGCCGCGTGGTGATGTCATCGGCGTTATCTGCGAGGACATGCGCGAAGCGCAGGTCATCGTCGTAGCGTGCCACCCGCGAAACGGTACCGCCTGGGATATCTCGCTGGCCAGACCCGCCGCGCCCCGGTCATCGGAATCGCGGCATGGAGACCCCGGCCTTCAGGCCGGGGAAACGCCGCTTCACCCCCCGGGAAATGTCGGCGGTGTCCGATAGTGTGTTCGCATGTCTAGGTACCGGCTGCACCCCACCCCCGCCCAGCAGGCGGACCCGGGCCGGAACGTCCGGCAGAAGGCCGGGCTGAACCGGGGGATCCTGCGGTCCGGCTGGGGCCTGCTGGTGCGCCGGCTGGAGGAGAAGGCGCCGGGCCGGGTGGAGAAGGTCAAGCCGCATTACACGAGCCAGCGGTGCTCGGCGTGCGGGCAGGTGGACCGGGACTCGCGTGAGAGCCAAGCCGTGTTCCGGTGCACTGCCTGCGGTTTCGCCGGCCACGCGGACGTGAACGCGGCCATCAACATCGCGGCGGGGCACGCCGTGACTGCGCGGGGAGGCGACGGGGCAGCCCGGCCGGTGAACCGCGAACCTCACCTGCTGCTCCCATCGGCGTAGCAGCTGGAATCCCCCGCCTTCAGGCGAGGGAGGATGTCAACTACTTCCCCATGCTCATCCTCGGCCCGATCGGAGAGCGCATCATCAGCTGAGCCGGGCCAGCCGACCGGGCGGACGGCTGGAGTAGAAGGCCTTCCGGGCGCAGCCCTAGGCTCGTAGGCATGACACAACCCAAGAGCTTCGGCAGCGACAACCACGCGGGCGTTCACCCGGCGGTGCTCCGCGCGATCGTGGACGCGAACTCCGGCGATGCGCTCCCTTACGGTGCTGACGTGCGGACCGAGCAGGCGACCGCGGGCCTGCGCGAGATCTTCGGCGCCAAGGACGCCTTCCTGGTGCTGAACGGCAGCGGCGCCAACATCCTCGGCCTGAGCTTGCTGCTGCGCCGGCACGAGGCGGTCATCTGCGCCGAGTCCGCGCACATCAACACTGACGAGTGCGGCTCGAGCGAGCGGCTTCTCGGCGCCAAGCTCCTCCTGGTGCCTGCGCCGGACGGGAAGATCACCCCCGAGCTCATCGCGGAAAAGCTGTCCGGGCGAGGCGATGACCACCGGTCCCAGCCCGGCGTGGTCGCCATCACCCAGTCGACCGAGTTCGGCACCTGCTACACCCTCGCCGAACTGCGGAAGATCGCTGACTTCTGTCACGCCAGCGACCTTCGCCTGTACCTGGACGGGGCGCGCCTGGCCAACGCGGCCGCCGGTCTGGACTGCTCCCTGGCGGAACTGGCCGAGTGCGCGGATGTGCTCAGCTTCGGTGGCACGAAGAACGGCGCGATGGGCGCGGAGGCATTGATCGTCATGCGGTCCGGCCTGGCCGCCGACGCGCCGTACCTGCGCAAGCAGCAGACCCAGCTCACCTCCAAGATGCGCTTCGTGGCCGCCCAGTTCAACGCGCTCCTGCACGACGACCTCTGGCGCGCCAATGCGACTCACGCCAACACCATGGCCCGTCGCCTCGCCGAAGGAGTGGCTGCCGTGGACGGCGTGGAAATCGTCCATCCCGTCCAGGCCAACGCCGTCTTCGCGCGGCTTCACCCGCGGCACATCGCCGCTCTGCAGCGCGACTGGACCTTCCACGTCTGGGACGAGCGTCAGTCGGTCGTCCGCTGGATGGCCGCCTTCGACACCACCGAGGCCGATGTGGACACCTTCCTCGCCAGCATCCGCGAGACGGCCACCACGTAGTCCTGAACTCCGGGCCTGCGAGTTACAAGCTGATGATTCACGTGAAACGCACGCCATGGTGTACTCAAGCACTGCGGGTGAGCTTCCCGATCCGCCCCTGAGACTGGGGCCCGGAACCGAATGTTTCCCGTGAAACATGGGTGGTGGTAAGCACCCGGTACGGATGCTGACCACAGGAAAAGCACGGCAAAGACACGGTACCTTCTCGTACAAATGTCCTCTATGTTGTCATGAACCGTAAGTATGATCGAGATGTGTAACTCCGGTGAAGCAGGGACCCTCCCAGGTGCCGCATGACGCGGCGCGGCGGGAATCTCCCGCCTCAGGCGAGAGAGGAAGTCAATCCGAAGGCTCCTGCGCGGATACCTCGGGACTCATGGCCTTCACGATCCGCTCCAGGTCGTCGATCGTCGCGAACTCGACGACGATTTTCCCCTTCCGCTGCCCTAGCTCCACTTTGACTCGCGTCTCGAACAGGTCGGAGAGGCGGTCGGCTAGATGGCGGAGGCCAGGAGCGGTCGGCGGCTTGGCTGCGGTGCGCGCCGTGCGGCGTGGCGGCGAATCGTCGGATCCGACCGCGACGATCTCCTCGACAGCGCGGACCGACAGGCCCTCGGCCACGATCCGGGTGGCCAGGCGCTCCTGTGCCTCGGGATTCTCCACGCCGAGCAGGGCCCGGGCGTGGCCGGCGCTGAGCACACCTGCCGCCACGCGCTTCTGCACGGCCGGCGGCAGGTTCAGCAGGCGGAGGGTGTTGCTGATGTGGGGGCGAGAGCGGCCTATCTTGCGCGCGAGTTCCTCGTGGGTGGCGCCGAAGTCATCGAGGAGCTGCTGGTAAGCCGCGGCCTCTTCCAGCGGGTCGAGCTGCTGGCGGTGCAGGTTCTCGATCAGGGCGTCCCGGAGCAGGTCGTCGTCTTGCGTCTGCTTGACGATGGCGCCGATCTCGGTCAGCCCGGCCCGCTGGGCGGCACGCCACCTGCGTTCGCCCATGATGAGCTCGTACCGGCCGGGCCCGGCCGCGCGAACCACCACCGGCTGAAGCAGGCCAACCTGCCTGATTGATTCGGCGAGCTCCTCGAGGGCGTCCTCATCGAAGGTCCGCCTCGGCTGCCGGGGGTTCGGCGTGATCGCGGAGACCGGGATCTCCCTGTAGTGAGCGCCGGGGAGCTCAGCGGAGGGCGACTCTGCCGGCCCGGCCAGCCCCGTGCCCGCGGCCGGGTCCTGCCTCCGGGCGGCATCACCGTCGGCCAGCAGCGGGGACTCCGGGATGAGCGCGCCGAGTCCCCGGCCTAGTCCACGCCTTTGCTGAGCCACTGCCTCTCCCGATCTCGACGTGCTCTACTAGCCGTGCTGGCGCGCGCCCGCCGACTGCATCGCCAGCTCGTGTGCCGCTTCGGTGTACGCGATGGCGCCACTCGACGCCGGGTCGTAGGTGATCACCGACTGCCCCCGGCTCGGCGCCTCGGACACCCGGACACTCCTCGGGATGATAGTGCTCAGCACCGAAGCGCCGAAGTGTGCACGCACATCGTCGGCCACGTCGGAGGCGAGGCGAGTACGGCCGTCGTACATCGTCAGCAGCACGGTGGAGACATGCAGTCCCGGATTGAAGTTGACCCGCACCAGCTCCGCCGTGTTCAGCAACTGCTGGACACCCTCGAGCGCGTAGTACTCGCACTGGATCGGGAGCAGGACCTCCTCGGCCGCCACCAGCGCGTTCAGCGTCAGCAGCCCCAGCGACGGGGGACAGTCGACCAGCACGTAGTCAAGGTCGGACATGTCAAACGCGCGCAGCGCCCGGGCCAGCCGCAACTCCCTCGCCACCACCGGGACCAGCTCGATCTCCGCCCCGGCGAGGTCGATGGTGGCAGGCGCGCAGTACAGGCCCGGCATCTCCCCGGCCGGCCTGATGACCTCGGCCAGCGGACGGTTGTCGATCAGCACGTCGTAGACGGAGGGGACGCCCGAGTGATGCTGCACATCCAGCGCCGTCGATGCGTTCCCCTGCGGGTCCAGGTCCACCACCAGGACACGCGAGCCGTGCTGGGCCAAGCTGGCGGCCAGGTTCACCGCGGTGGTCGTCTTGCCGACCCCGCCCTTCTGGTTCGCGATCGTCATGATCCGGCAGCGCGGCGGCCGCGGCCACAGCGGACGGTCGCCCTTGCCTCGCACGCTGACCGCGGCCTCTGCGGCCCGAGCTATCGGAGTGTCCGCCGCGTCCTGCGAAATCTCCGGGACGACCACCGGCCTGGTTCCATGTGTCAGCACCGGGTCAGGGTTGTGGGCTTCGTCCCCATGGGCCACACGTGCCCCGGGAATCTCGATACCGCCGACTGCAGGCCCACCCTTGTCCACCTGAACGCCTCTCGATCCTCGGCCGACACTCTGTCCTGAACTCACGGGGTCAGGACTTCGGGGCTGCGCACCCCGGGGCCAGCCTGAACTTCCTGGCCAGCTGGAACTGCCGGGCCAGCCCAACCCTGCGATCCCGGCACGGGAGCCTGCCGCCGGGCCGGCCGTCGCGACTCCGTGCGTCCCGTCTGCTAGCGACTTTCCCGGCCAGCCAAGACCTGCCGCGCTCAGACTCGCTGTGCCCTGCCGGTAATAGCTGAGCCCCACCTATGCCCTGCCTCATCTAGCGTAGAATCGCACGACAGTAGTCGCAGGAACGACCTTACCTTGCCCTGCGTGCACAACCTCGGCGCTGCGGGCACCAATTCGCCGGAGCACCGGGCGCGCCTTTTTCAATTCGTCAGTAGCAGTTCTGCCCTTGATCGCGAGCACCATTCCGCCCGGGCGCACCACGCCGATCGCCAGTTCCGCCAGCCGGTCCAGTGGTGCCACCGCCCGGGCCGTGGCCACATCGGCCCGCAGGACAACGTCCTCGGCCCGCCCGCGCAGCACGTCCGTGTTGGTGAGCCCAAGCTCCGCCACGCACTCGGACAGGAACCGGCAGCGTCGCTCCATCGGCTCGAGCAGGGTGACGGTGAGTTCCGGCCGCACCATGGCCAGCACGATACCGGGGAGTCCCGCACCTGACCCGATGTCCACCAGCGTCTCGCACCGGTCGCCGATAAGCTCGGCCACCACGGCGCAGTTCAGCAGGTGCCGGTCCCATAGCCGCGGTACCTCATGCGGTCCGATCAGGCCTTGCTCGACCCCGCGGGTGGCGAGAATCCGGGCGAACGCCTCGGCGCTGCCCAGTGCGGGCCCGAACGCGGCCGCCGCGCCCGGCGGCGGCACGACATAAGAGTCAACCTCTGGCTCTGTCGCCCCGGGCGCCGCCGCCTCGGCGGCCGCAGGGCTCTCTCCGGCCGGGGAATGCCGGGTTGTCACTGCGCCGGGTAGACCACCACTCGCCGGTTGGGCTCCTCACCCTCCGACTCGCTCCGCTGGCCCGCCGCGGCCACCGCGTCGTGGATGATCTTCCGCTCGAACGGTGACATGGCGGCCAGGCTCTTCGGCTCACCCGTGCGCGCGACCTCCTCGGCCACGGTCCGCCCGTAGTCGGCAAGCTCGGCGCGGCGCCGGGCCCGGTAACCGCCGATGTCGAGCATCAGCCGGGCCCGGGTGCCGGTCTGCCGGTGCACGGCGAGCCTGGTCAGCTCCTGCAGCGCCTCCAGGACCGTGCCGTCGTCGCCGACCAGTTCGTCCAGGGTGGCGCCGACGACCGACACGATCGCCCGGTCACCCTCGACATCCATGTCGATGTCGCCGTCCAGGTCGGCGATGTCCAGCAGGCCTTCCACGTAGTCCGCGGCGATATCGCCTTCGAGCTCGAGATCGCTCAGCTGCTGGGCAGCGTCCGCGGGTCCCCCGGCTTCTTCGGCGTCCTCGGTGTCTTCGAGGACCTCCTCCGCGTCGGTGACCTCCACGTCCTGCTGGCTCACGACCGGACCTCCCACTGTGGTTTGCGTAGCCGTCACCGCTTGCCCGACCGCTTGCTTCTCGCCTGCCGCACCGGCTGCTGCCGCACCACCTTAGCGGTGGGCACGTCGTCCTGGGGCTCGGGTTCGGGTTTCGCCCGCCCCAGTCGGAGCAGCCCGCGCTTTTCCGCGGAGTTCTGCCCGGTGGCCGGCTGGGACGCCGAGGTGGCCGGGCGGGACGCGGTCCCGGTCCGCGCGCCGCCAGACCCGTTGCCGGTCCGGCCGGAGCTAGTCCCGGAGCTAGCCCCGGAGTTAGCCGCTGTGGTGCCCTTGACCCGGGCCGAGCCCGAACCCGCCGATGCCGGTCGCCCGCTGGCCGTCCCGGCCTTCGCGTCGCCGGCTGCCGAGCCGGTCCGCGGGCCGCCAGTCCGTGCGCCGCCGGCGGCCGCCTTGGCGGCACCGGATCCCGAAGCACCCGGCGATCCCGGACGCGGCGATCCCGGACGCGGCGATCCCGGACGCGGCGAGCTCTGCGCAGTCCGCACCGAGCCCACCGGGCCGGCCGTGGTCGCGCCCGCGGCCCCGATCGGCTCCCAGTTCCTGAACATGAAGAACTGCTGGCCGAGCGTCCACAGGTTGGTCGTCACCCAGTAGAGCACCAGGCCGTACTGCCAGTACAACCCGGTCAGCGAGAAGAACGGGATGATGTACTGCATGTACTTCTGCGACTGGGCCATCGGGTTGTCCGGGTCCACGCTGCCGGTCTGCATGAGACCACGCTTGGCGCTCTGCCGGACGGTCATGAACGTGGTCGTGGCGCTGACCACCACGGTCAGCGCGATCACGATGCTCACGTGGAGCGGCACCGACTGGTGCGAGAACAGCAGCTTATCGCCCAGGTGGACGCCGAAGATGGTCGCCTTCTGCGCGCTCACCACCACCGGTACCGTCAGCCCGTACCTCGGCGTGGTGCCCGGCGTCCATGTGGTGATGGCACGCAGCACGTTGAACAGCGCGAAGAACACGATCATCTGCGGGATCATCGGCAGGCAGCCCGCCAGCGGGTTGACCCCGTTTTCCTTGTAAAACTTCATCGTCTCTTCGTTGAGACGCTGCTTGTCGCCCTTGTACTTCTTCCGCAGTTCCTGCAGCTGCGGCGCATGCTGGGCCATCTTCCGCTGGGCGTGCACCTGCTTAATGAACAGCGGCACCAGCAGCAGCCTGATAAACATGACCAGGATCACGATGGACAGGCCCCAGGCCAGTCCGCTGGCCGGGCCGAAGAGCGAGCCAAGCACGGCGTGTATCCGCATGATGACCCACGCCACCACGTTGTTCAGTGGATCGAGCGCTTGCACCAGCTAGCTCCTCGCGACCTTGGCGGGTTTCCTGGTCGGCACCGGATCGTAACCGCCTGGATTAAACGGATGGCATCGGGCGATGCGGGCTATCGCGAGCCAGAGCCCCCGGGCCGCGCCGTGCTCGGCCAGTGCGGCCAGCGCGTACTCACTGCACGATGGCGCGAACCGGCAGCGCGGCCCGAGCAGCGGGCTGATGAACCGCCGGTAACCGGCGATGGGAAACATCAGCAGCCGCGCCGGCACCGTACCTCTATCAGGCGCGGTGCGGGCCGGACCGTGAGCAGTACCTCTATCTGGCATTACCGACGCGCGCCCCAACCTGCCGCCGCAGCAACCTGCTGATCACCGAATCCAGATCTGCGGCGAGATCCGCCTGGCTTGCGTGCGCGGCTGCGGCATTTGCGCGCACCACAAGAAGGCTACCGCCAGGAAGCGACTGAAGATACCCGCGCATCAGCTCGCGAAGCCGCCGCTTAACACGGTTTCTGGTTACCGCCGAGCCAACGGCCCGGCTTACCACGAATCCTACCCTGGCCGGTTCCCGCTGGTGAAGAGCGTCTTGGCGGACCAGCAGATGGCCCACCACACGGGGCCTGCCCGCCCGGATCCCGGTGCGTACGGTCAGCGCGAACTCCGCGCCGCGGCGCATCCGGGATGCAGAAGGCAGGATCAGGCACTCAGCCGGTCGCGGCCCTTGCGCCTGCGGGCGGCGAGGACAGCGCGTCCGGCCCGGGTGCGCATGCGCAGCCGGAAACCATGCGTCCTCGCGCGGCGCCGATTATTCGGCTGGAACGTGCGCTTACTCACTGAGGCTCCAGGTAAGGGATTGTGATGCGGGCAGGCTCAACTACAGCCGCGCGGTTCTCGGATTCACCACAGGCTACCATCTGGAAGACCGGCGTTTGCCAGGCGTGCCCCGCTGCCGCGACTTAGGCTGTGGAAAGCTATTCTCCCCGAAAGGCTGCAGTCACGCTATGCAGCGGGGATGCCACGTGCACAACATGTGGATAGTTCTGTGGATCGTGAGCGCGGCTCGCGACGCGGGGATGCGAGGGGAGCGCACAGGTGGCAAATTCAGACCTGGCAGAGGTATGGGCACGATCCCTCGACGGGCTGGCCGACTTGCAGATCCAGCCGCATCAGCGGGCCTGGCTGAAGCTCACCCGGCCGCTCGGGCTGGTGGAAAACACCGCCCTCATCGCGACGCCGAACGAGTTCGTCAAGGAACAGCTGGAGACCAGGCTGCGCCCGCTGATCACCCAGGCGCTGTCCCAGCAGCTCGGCCGCGACATCCAGCTCGCCGTCACGGTCGACCCGGCGCCCCAGGCCACGATGCCCGCGTCCGCCGAGGACCTGGTGGCCGATCCGCCGGGACTGGCAGGCCCGCAGACCCCCGAGCCTGACCTCGGCTCGCGGCTCGGTCCCCCGGCGTCCGGGCCGCACGCTCACCCGTCTGGTGACGCGTCCGGCGAGGCGACCCCTGGGGGCCTTCGGGACCTTGGGGGCCACGCCGATCCGGGCCGCCCCGGCGGACCCGGCGCGATGCCCCAGGCCCCCCGGCTCGGCGGCACGCGGCTCAACTCCAAGTACACCTTCGAGACGTTCGTCATCGGCTCGAGCAACCGGTTCGCGCACGCGGCCGCGGTCGCGGTCGCCGAGGCCCCGGCCAAGGCGTACAACCCGCTGTTCGTCTACGGCGACTCGGGCCTGGGCAAGACCCACCTGCTGCACGCGATCGGGCACTACGCGCAGACCCTCTACTCCGGCCTGAAGGTCAGGTACGTCAGCTCGGAGGAGTTCACCAACGACTTCATCAACATGATCAGGGACGGCAAGCAGGACGGCTTCCGGCGCCGGTACCGCGATGTCGACGTGCTCCTCGTCGACGACATCCAGTTCCTGGAGAACAAAGAGGGCACGCAGGAAGAGTTCTTCCACACCTTTAATACCTTGCACAACGCGAGCAAGCAGATCGTCATCTCCAGCGACCGGGCCCCGAAACGGCTGGTCACGCTCGAAGACCGGCTCCGCAGCCGGTTCGAGTGGGGCCTGCTGACCGACGTCCAGCCGCCCGAGCTCGAGACCCGCATCGCCATCCTGCGCCGCAAGGCGATCCAGGACACCCTGAACGTTCCCCCGGAAGTGCTCGAGTACATCGCCAGCCGGATCTCCACCAACATCAGGGAACTCGAGGGCGCGCTGATCCGGGTGACGGCGTTCGCCAGCCTGAACCGCCAGTCGGTCGACCTGCAGCTGGCCGAGATCGTGCTCAAGGACCTCATCCCCGAGGCTCAGGGCCCGCAGATCACGGCCGCGACGATCATGGGCCAGACGGCCTCCTACTTCGGGCTGTCCATCGAGGACTTGTGCGGGACCTCCCGGTCACGGGTGCTCGTCACGGCCCGGCACATCGCCATGTACCTGTGCCGCGAGCTCACCGACCTGTCGCTGCCCAAGATCGGCCAGCAGTTCGGCGGCCGCGACCACACCACGGTCATCAATGCGGACAGGAAAATCCGCTCCCTGATGGCCGAACGCCGGTCGATCTACACGCAGGTCACCGAGCTGACCAATCGCATCAAGCAGCAGGCCCGAACGGGCTGACCCAGCGGGCGCACGGCTATGCACACAGTTTGTGGACAACATTGTGGAAGACATTCGGATAACCAGGGGACAACCAGTGGCAAGCCTGGGCGCCGCCAGCCGCCGACCACAGCACGGGTTCCGCCGTCCCCTTACAGCGCACATCCCCTGTGGGCAGAAAATGGCTGCTGACCTGCGGGAGCAGGGATTCTCCCCAGAATCCACCGTACCTATGACTATGACGGTTCTCTAAATAAGAAAAGAACAACACCAAGTAGGCCCTGTGTGCGGGCGCCCGCCGGACAGCGTTTGTCGTACCCGGCGACGCGCGCACTCACACGTAGTAGGAGGCAGTCCCGTGAAGCTCCAGGTTGAGCGTGATCATCTGGCGGATGCCGTGGCCTGGACCGCCCGTGCCCTGCCGGCCCGCCCGACCGCTCCCGTGCTGGCCGGGATGCGCCTGCACGGGGGGACAGATCTCACGCTCTCGACGTTCGACTACGAAGTCTCGGCCCAGGCCACCGTGCCGGTGATCACCGACGAAGAGGGCGCCGTGCTCGTCTCGGGCCGCCTGCTGGCCGAGATCGTGCGGTCGCTGCCCGCCAAGCCGGTCGACCTGTTCACCGACGGGACCCGCGCGACGCTCAAGTGCGGCAGCGCCACCTTCACCCTGGTCCTGCTGCCCGAAGAGGAATACCCGACGCTGCCCGAGATGCCGCCGCTGGCCGGGTCGGTGGGGAGCGACGCGCTGGCCTCCGCCATCGGCCAGGTGGCGATCGCGGCCGGCCGCGACGATACCCTTCCTGCGCTGACCGGCATCAGGATCGAGATCGCCGGCGACACGCTGACCCTGGTCGCCACCGACAGGTACCGGCTGGCAGTCCGCGAGCTGCGCTGGAACCCGGCGCGGCCGGACCTGAACACGGCCGTGCTCGTCCCGGCTCGCGTGCTGGGCGACACGGCACGCGCGCTCACCTCCGGCGCGGAGGTGTCGATATCGCTGGGCGGCGACAGCCTGATCGGCTTCGCCGGCGCCGGGCGGCAGACCACCACCAGGCTGCTGTCCGGCGAGTACCCCAAGTACCAGGCGCTGCTGCCGAGCGAGTTCAGCGCGACCGCCGAACTCGCGGCCGGCTCATTCGCCGAGGCGGTGAAGCGGGTGGCGCTCGTCGCCGAGCGCAACACCCCGGTGCGGCTGGCCTTCAGTTCCGGGCAGCTGGTGCTCGAGGCCGGAGCCTCGGAGGACGCGCAGGCGGTGGAGGTCCTCGAGGCGGCGTACGACGGCGAGGACCTGCAGATCGCCTTCAACCCGCAGTACCTGCTCGACGGCATCGGAGCGATCGACTCCGACACGGCCAGGATCTCGTTCACCTCGCCCACCAAGCCCGCGGTCGTCACAGGCAAGA
>Ga0208044_1000191_pt1 | contig 56880 bp, 53 predicted proteins | sample Sb_taG_8_FD_187712 | JGI IMG/M metagenome (GOLD analysis project Ga0208044, IMG submission 187712) | Peat soil microbial communities from Weissenstadt, Germany - Sb_50d_c_BC metaG (SPAdes) (version 2) | ecosystem: Environmental > Terrestrial > Soil > Wetlands > Peat | place: Germany...
CAACAAGGGAACCGGGTTGGGACTCTCCATGGTGTATGGAATCGTAAAGCAAACTGGAGGCTCGATCGAGGTGCAGAGTGGAGCGGGCCAGGGAACGACTTTCAGAGTGTATCTCCCGCTGGCAGAAAAAGCGGTGAATGCGGCGCCCTCCAGAAGAGAGCCTCAAATTTTGGGTCGTGTAGCAACCAGTTCGGAGACGATACTCTTGGCAGAGGACCAGCCTTCGATCCGGGAAGACGTACGCAGATCCCTTGAAGCTGAGGGTTACGCCGTTTTGGAGGCGGAGACGAGCACGGAAGCTTTTGACATCGCGGAGCGTTACCCCGGAACGATCGATGTGTTGGTCACAGACGTCATCATGCCCCAGTTGCGGGGCTTCGAGCTGGCTCGACGAGTACGGCAACTCCACTCCGATCTGTCCGTAGTCTTCATGTCGGGTTATTCCGAAGAAGCGCTGCTAGAGAACGGTCTGCTATCGGAACCGAACGTCAGTTTCATTCAGAAGCCGTTCGACCCCGAGATCCTGGTGGCAAAGTTGGGACAATTGCTCGAGGCCAGGAGATCTCCGGTTTCGGGGTCGCAGTTGGCGGCAACACCGAGCCAAGGACACTTTAGCCGATAAGGAAGAGCATCGGAATCATGCCAGCGATTGCGAGGGGCACCGCCACACCGAACACAACCGCCTTCCGCCCGGATACCCAGCCTTCACGTACCAACCGGACCGAGAGAAAGCCCATCACTGGAAGGTTTATCAAAACCGCCGTGACCACGCCCGGCGTGTATGAGCGGAACACCCAGGACGCTGGAATGTGGGGAATAAAGACGTTCGCGAGCATGGCGACTACGTACCCGAACATGAGGTAGGCCCAGAAACTTTCTTTGCCCTTCCGCTCACTGAGATACGTCACCACGAAGGCGGCGACGGTCAGCACAGCAAGTGCGCATCGAAATGCTCCGGCTCCGGGATGCACAGGAACTTCCTTGGCATGTCGGACCCACCATGCCGGGAGCCAAATCGCTTCTTCCGAGTTATGCAATGTCACCGCGATTGGAAAGAGCCATTGCAGCTTGTGAAACGACATCCCGGCGAGCCCTCTGCACTGTTCGATGAGATTATCGTCCGGCAATTGGAAGGGCCGCTGCTTGGCAGCGGCGGCCCAATCGTTGCAACTCACTCCGACTCTTTGCGAATCTTTTTTCGCGCACGCTTTCTCGCTAAAGCTTGCTTCACTCGGCGCTTCTCTCCCGGCTTCAAATAGTAGGAGTGACGCTTCACTTCCTTAATGATGTCCTCGGTTTGAACCTTGCGCTTGAAACGGCGCAGGGCGTTCTCCAGCGATTCGCCCTCTTGCAATCGAACTTCTGCCACGCTCATCACCCCCAAACCAGCACGACTTCGGTCATATTAGAGCTTACTCCATTGGGGCTATGCTCTCCGGTTGGTTACACTTCCAAACCCAACCACTCGCGCCTATTCCGGTTTCTTTTCGGCTGGTGGAGAAGAAGGAATGTCCCCCGCGGCCTGTTTACGCATCATGCCGTGCCCCGTTCCGCCCGTTCCGCGGCCCATGGATTCCATGTGCTTTAGCATCTTCTCCATGTGGCCAACCACAAGCTTCCACATATCCACGTTGCTTTGCCAGCGTAGCTTCTCCTAGTCGGCAGTTAATCTCGTGGTGCAAGATACGAACATAAACGGCCATCCCGTGTATCCCGGTTTTGAGCGCCCGGTCCCAACGAGGCGGTGCAAGAGTCTCTGAAGATGCACGACAACGATCCTTTGGTACTGCTGCGCGAGGAGTGAATCGGCTTTATTGAAAGAGTTACAGCGTAAACGGGAGTCCGCCTGATTGTTCATTCAGATGCGACGTTTCCTAAACAGATTGTAGTTTCGCATAGAACTAACGACCCACGCCGCAGCTTTTTGGCAGCGTCTCTGCAACTCTCGTTCTTAATTCATCGTTGATCCGAACAAATGCCACAGTGTTATCCTAGTGGTGACGACGCCAGCTGAGGCTGTAAACCTCTCATGTCCGATCCAATCGTATCCAATTCAGGCAGCCCGGAAACCCCGGCAATCAACGAACCTAATGAGTCGTTCAAAGACATTCTCTCTCAGTTCGAGCAGAGCAAATCGGGCAAGCCTCAGGAAGCCGGCCAAGGCCGCGAAGGCACGGTGATTGCCGTCACCGTCGATTCGGTTCTGGTCGACATCGGTTTCAAGACCGAAGGGATCCTGCCGCTGGCAGCGTTCTCAGGGGCCAGCCAAACCGTGAAGCCCGGCGACAAGCTAGTGGTCTCGATTAAGAGTCGCGATCCAGGAGGCTACTATGAGCTTACTCTCGGCAGGATCGAGCGGCCAAAAGACTGGGCCTCACTGCAGAAGGCGTTTGCCGAGAAGACGACGATCATGGGCACAGTCACGGCCGTAGTTAAGGGTGGCCTAAGCGTGGACTTGGGGGTGCGGGCGTTCATGCCTGCGTCTCGCAGCGGAGCGCGTGACGCCGCTGAGATGGAGAAGTTGGTGGAACAAGAGATCCGCTGCCGGATTACCAAGCTCGACGAAACCGAGGAAGACGTAGTCGTGGACCGCCGCGTCATTGTCGAAGAAGAAGAGCGCGCCGCGAAAGGCCGCCGTTACTCGGAGGTCAAAGAAGGAACAACCCTGCAGGGCACGGTTCGCAGCCTCACCGATTACGGCGCTTTCATCGATATTGGCGGTGTGGACGCGCTGCTGCATGTCAGTGACATCTCGAGAAGCCGCGTCAGCAAGCCAGCGGATGTGCTCTCGGTAGGGCAAGAACTCGAAGTCAAAGTTCTCAAGATTGATTCCGAGAAACGGCGCATTTCCGTCGGCATGAAGCAGCTTGAGCCGGATCCGTGGGATTCGGTGGCGAAATACAAGCCGGGCGAGCGTGCTCGAGGCACGGTGACGCGCGTACTCGATTTCGGTGCGTTCGTAGAACTCGAGCCCGGGATTGAAGGGTTGATCCACGTCTCCGAGATGTCGTGGGCGAAAAAGGTGAGGACGCCCAGCGACGTGGTTAAGCCGGGTGACACCGTCGAAACTGTGATTCTGGGGGTGAGCGCGGACGAGCGCCGTATCTCTTTGGGCCTGAAGCAGGCGCTGGGCGACCCGTGGGCGGACGCGGCACAGAAGTTTCCGGTGGGCTCCGTGATCGAAGGCCCCGTCACCAGCCTGACCAAGTTCGGTGCTTTCGTGCAACTTTCCGAAGGCATTGAGGGCATGATTCACATCAGCGACCTAAGCGCCGAGAAGCGCATCAATCACCCGCAGGACGTACTGAAAGTTGGACAATCGATCAAGGCGCAGGTGCTCGAAATCGAGACCGAGAAACGGCGCCTGAAGCTTGGGATAAAGCAACTGGTTCCGACCAGCATCGAGGAGTACATCGCCGAACATCAAGAAGGCAATATCGTCTCGGGTCGCGTGATGGAGGTTTCGGGGGGACAAGCCCGCGCGGAACTGGGTGAAGGCATCCAGGGCACGTGCCGAATCGCTGCAGCGCGTCCAGCCGAGGAAAAGACGCTGGCCGAATCGAAGCCGGACTTGGGATCGCTGAGTTCCATGCTGAAGGCGCACTGGAAGGGTGCTCCCGTCGCGGGCGAATCCAAGCCGGAAGCCGTGCGCGCTGGGCAGATTCGCAGTTTTCGGATCGCCAAGCTGGACCCGGCTGCGAAGAAGATTGAATTGGAGCTAACCTGAGAACGCCAGTTCGGCCTTTGGCGTCAGCCGCGAACGTAGCCTCGCAAGTCCTGATCCGGCCACGCCCAAAGACCTTAATGGCCGCAAAGATTCTCATGGTTCTCAGTGCGAGCATTTTCTTTACGCTCGGAGTCGTCCACCTCGTCTATACGTTCTGCGGGCCAAAGCTTACGCCCCGTGACCCCGCGCTGCAAATCAGCATGAGCCAGATTTCACCTGTCATTACCAAAGAAACAACAATGTGGCGGTGTTGGGTGGGCTTCAATGCCAGCCACAGCATGGGACTTATTTTGTTCGGCTTGGTTTTCGGTTTTCTCGCATTGGCTCACGGCCAACTCCTCTTTCAGTCACCGTTCCTGCTCGTGGTCGGGCTGGCAATGCTTGGTGGTTTTGTTGTGCTCTGCAAGGTTTATTTTTTCAGTGTGCCTTTCACAGGCATCTGCATTTCTTTGGCCTGCTATGTCGCCAGCATTGCGCTATCGCGCGCCTAATAATGCGCTCCACCCGACCCCCAACCTCGGCTTCGCTACGCTTGCGCGCGGCGTGAGGATTACACCACCTTATTTGACCCGAGCGCTTTTTGCGGATTTCCTACATGCCCAAGAAAAGAATTGGCTCCTCAGGTAGGACTCGAACCTACAACCCTCCGGTTAACAGCCGGATGCTCTGCCATTGAGCTACTGAGGAGTGTTTGGGGGGGACGCGCCCGGAGGGCGCGTCCGCTTTTCATTGTCGATATTCATCATATCATCGGGGAGGGTTTTGTTGGGGGCTTGTAAAGTTGGGGGAGAGAGAGAGCGCTCATCTTTACTTTATATGTTTTTACTTATACTTGTTACCGTGGGGAGTTTGGGTGGGGGTTGGGACCACCGAGAGGTGTACATGGCGCCCAAGGCTAGGGCGGAGGTTGTCGAAGAGACTCTTCACGGGCATAAGATCCTCGATTCTTATCGGTGGTTGGAGGATGCGAACAGTGCGGAGACGCAGGAATATGTTCGCCAGGAATTGGCTTACACTCGCGGCATCCTTGAGCCATTGCCTGGGCGGGCGCGGATTCACGAGGAGTTGACCGAACTACTCTCGATTGGAACGATGGGCACGCCGCAAATCGGCGGGAAGTATTACTTCTACATGCGGCGCGAGGGGATGCAGAATCAGGCTGTGCTTCTGGTGCGAGAGAGCATCCACGGAAAAGACCAGGTGCTGGTGGATGTAAATCAGATGGCCGCGGATGGCACGGTCGCGCTGGACTGGTGGGCGCCTTCCGACGATGGCAAGTACGTGGCCTACGGCACTTCGGCGGGCGGGTCGGAGGAGAGCACGCTGCGCATCGTCGAGACCGCCAGCGGGAAGTTGTTGCCGGACACGATTGATCGGGCTCGCCACGCCAACGTGGCGTGGAAGAAAGACAACTCCGGTTTCTACTATGGACGCACTCCCAAAAAAGGCGACGTGCCTGCAGGGGAGGAGGTCTATCACGTTAAGCTTTTCTATCACGCCCTGGGCAGCGATCCGGAGAAGGATTCGCTGATTTTTGGCGATCGTCTTAGTGCGCAGGATATACCGGTGGCGCAACTTGCCGACGATGACGATCGCTGGTTGCTGATCACCGTATTTGAGGGATACACGAAAACTGAAATGTACCTGCAGGACCTGGAGGCGGGGACACCGCCGGTCGAAGTTACCAGTGGCAAAGATTTCAGCTACAGCGGCGAAATTCTAAAGGGGCAGCTTTACATTTTCACCAATGAGGGTGCACCCCATTATCGCGTCTTCCGCGTCGATGCACTAAAACCATCACGCGAGTTCTGGCGCGAAATCATTCCAGCATCCGATGCGGTTCTAAGAAATGTCCTGGTCATCCACGGAAACCTTTTTGGCTTGTATGAGAAAAACGCTACTTCGCTGCTGAAGATTTTCAGCAATGACGGGCACTTTCTTTCAGATGTGAAGCTGCCGGGGCTGGGTTCGATCACGGAGATCGGGGGCAAGTGGGATAGCGACCAAGCTTTCTTCGGATTCCAGTCGTTCACGGTTCCGCCCAGCATCTACAGCATGACCTTCGATGAAAACAAGGCTGCGGAGCTCTGGGCCCGAGTGGACGCGCCTTCGATTGATCCGTCGGCTTACGAAGTCAACCAGGTTTGGTTTTCATCGAAGGACGGAACCCGCGTTCCGATGTTCATCTTTCACAAGAAGGGTCTGGTGCTGAACGGCAAGAATCCCACGGTGCTGACGGGTTATGGCGGATTCAACATCAGCCTGACGCCGAGCTTTGCGGGCGATCGCTATCTGTGGCTTGAGCATGGCGGCGTTTTTGCTGTGGCCAACCTGCGGGGCGGGGCGGAGTTTGGAGAGGACTGGCATCGTGCGGGCATGCTGGAGAAGAAGCAGAATGTTTTTGACGATTTTATTGCGGCAGCTGAGTACCTGATTGCGCAGAAGTATACGGACAAAGAACACCTGGCGATTCGGGGGGGATCGAATGGCGGGTTGCTGGTGGGAGTGGCGCTTACGCAGCGTCCCGATCTGTTTCGGGCGGTGGTCTGCGCCGTGCCTCTGCTCGACATGCTGCGCTACCAGCACTTCCAGATTGCCAAGCTTTGGATTCCGGAGTACGGGTCGGCGGAGGATGCCAAGCAGTTCGATTGGATTTACGCTTACTCGCCTTATCACCATGTGAAGGCGGGGACGGAATACCCGGCTATCCTATTTATGACGGCGGATGGCGATACGCGGGTGGATCCGATGCATGCTAAGAAAATGGCGGCGCTGATGCAGGCGGAAGCGGCGAACGGGCAGAGCCGGGAGCGTCCGATACTGTTGCGGATCGAGCCTAAGGCCGGGCATGGTGTGGGGAAGCCGATCACCAAGCAGATTGAGGAATTGACGGATGTTTATTCGTTTTTGTTTTGGCAGTTGGGGGTGGGGGAGTAGCGGGGAACCTAGAGCGTGTCGTTGGCTTCGCGCATTCGCACGCGAAAGATCGGCACACGCGGGGAACCAGCGGAGTTACGGTGTGATCTCGAACACTGTTCCGCAGCCTTGGCCGTGGCAGCTAAGACCGCCGCCCTGCAAGGTCGTGCCGTACAGGTTTCCTGCCGAGTCGAGGATGACGCCACCGTCCGGGACGGCCCCATCTCGCCCGTTGGTGAAACTGTGAAGCACGGTTTCCTTCCACTCGCCTTTCCGGCTGCCTTTTGGCGCTGACTGGACGAGCTTGAAAACCGTGCCGTACTCATAAAGGCCCCCGTAGAGCGTCGTGCCGTACAGGTTTCCCGCTGTATCCCTTACTAGACCGCTGATGCTGGGCTGTCCGCCGTCGCCGCCTCCTGTGAAACTATGAAGCAGAGTGATGTTCCAAACGCCTTTCGTGGGCGTCAGCTTGAAAACGACCCCCACATCGTCGGTTCCTCCGGCAAGCGTCGTGCCATAAAGGTTGCCCTTCGCATCGAAAATCACGCCAGTGGAGGGGTTTGCGCCGTCGTCGCCCCCTGTGAAGTCATAAAGGACTTTTTCTGTCCAAGCTCCGCCGGAGTGGGGTGTGAGTTCGAAGACCGTACCGGATCCGTACACTCCGCCCCCCTGGGTGGTCCCATAGAGATTGCCAGATGAGTCGAGGACCAGTGCGCAGGAGGGGCTACCACCGTCGCGCTGTAGGGTAAAGCTGTGCAGCACACTCTCCGTCCATCCTCCACCCGAATTGGGCGATAGCTCGAACACTGTACCGTAACCGTCAGCACCTCCCATTTTGGTCGTGCCGTAGAGGTTACCAGCACTATCGAAGACCAGAGTACCGTCTGGATAGCCCCCATCGTCGGGGCCTCCGTTGAAGGCATGGAGCACGTTCTCCGTCCAGCTCCGATCCAAATTCAGTGTTAACTCGAAGACGACACCACAGCCGATACCGCACTCACTGACATTGCCGCCGTAAACCGTTGTGCCGTAGAGATTTCCTGCGCCGTCGACGACAAGGCCTACGAAGGAAGGGTACCCGTCGGCGCCGGGCGAAAACCTATAGAGTACACTTTCCTTCCAGTTGCTACCGGAGGGCATCAGTTCGAAGGCTGTGCCACAGCCCGCTCCGCCGCATTCGGTTGCGTTGCCGCCCAGCGGGGTCGTGCCGTAAAGATTACCCAGGGCGTCGAACACGACTGACGAAACTGACACGGCAGCATCGCGGCCTCCCCTGAAGGTATGAAGCACTTTGAGTTTTGGGGCTGCCCAAGCCCCGTTTCCTAGCGTCACAACTACTGCGAAGATCGCCAGAGCTGTTGTCCGAGCCTGCGAGAGTCTTGCGCCGTGCATGGTTTTTCTCCTTGCCTTCCGTCGCCACGCGGGGTACTAACTTAAGGTCGTGCCCCACCGGAAAGAGTGGCGGCAGATTCTGTCAATAGGGCCTGCTCAGCTCGCTTAAACGCTGGGGATGGTGCGGTGAGCCGGACGTCACAATTGTGATCCTGCCCAGGGGTGGGAGTCAACACGCCATTTGGGCCATTTGGGCCGACCTCTGGGGCTCGGTGGACGTGGTCAATTCGGAGTGCGGGAAAGTGCAGAGATCCTTCGTTGGGAGCCGCTCGCGAGCAAGCGACTCCGCTTCCTCTGGATGACCAGGGTAATGAAGTTTCGGTGTGGCGCCGGGCGCGTTGGCGCGCAGGATTCGGTTCTCGGTTTGCGGTTCCCGGTTCTCAGTTGTTTGATCTTCGCTTGGAATGCATAAGTCTGGCAGATACTCGTCGAGATTCACGCTCCCACCCTTTGCAAAGAACGCAAAGGATGGGGCACCCGCAGTTTGAGCTATTTTAGTTATGAAAGGCTGCGCTGCCAACAGCGCTGCCGAGCTTGGCTGGGCTGGACAGCCGGGGGCGGCTGTCCCCACGTGGTTGATCCCGCCCGAATCTGACCGCGCGCACGGAAGGTGCAGAGATCCCTGGTTGGGATCCGCTCGCTAGCGACTCCGCTTCTTCAGGATGACAAGCGTGTGGATTTTCTGGGAATCTTGCCGGGAGCGTACCGCGAAGGAGCGGTTCTCGGTTGTCAGTTCTCGGTTCTCGGTACGCGTGTTGTATCGTTTCGGCGTCGAAAAGCGGTATTGAAAGCTGCCGAGCTTGGCTCGGCTGGACAGCCGGGGGCGGCTGTCCCCACGTGGGTGTTTCGCAAACGCGGCGCCACAAATGGGCACCCGACAAGACCTTTACCTCAGGGGCTGAAGCCCGCGTTTCTTACGGTTCGTTCGGCACGGCTGAAGCCGTGCCCTTCCCAACAAAGAATCTATGGAACCAGTTCCGGGGTTGCCGAACTGCGCTCGCGCTGGACGGGCGAGTCGCCCGTCACCACACGATCCTGGGAGCACGCGTCCGTGTTTAATATAACTAGGAGGGAACTGACATTTCATTTATAATAGCTTATGTCAACATTGAGTGCGGGTGAATCGATCGTTTTGGCTGAGTTAACCGGGGTGATTGAGAATGCTCCGGAGGAGCGGCGGAGGAGGAATCCGAAACGCGCGGGGGAGCTTGCGGAGGCGGCGTTTTTGTTGAAGGCGCAGACCATGGGGTTTCGCGTGTTGAAGCCCTGGGGTGACAGCGAGCGCTATGACTTCGTTCTGGATTCCCGGGGGACGGTTGTGGCGGGTGCAACTTAAGAGCACCGCGGTGGTGCATGCGCGGGGGTATGAAGTGCAGCCGATTTATAGCGTGTACAGCGGGGGGAATGGGAGAAGCAAGGCCGGGTACACGGCGGAGGAAATCGACGTTTTGGTGGTGCACATCGGGCCGCGCAACGTTTGGTATGTGCTTCCGGTGGAGGTGTTCGCGCCTTTCAAGAACCTGCGGTTCTATCCGGACATTGAGTGCAAGTGCGCGCGGTGGGAGAGTTACCGGGAGGCTTGGCAGGTGATGGGGTGAAGCCGCTCGAGTTGGACGGGCGAGTCGCGCGTCTCCACACGAGCGCTGGGACAATTGTTTGCGGCGGAGGGGAGCTTGTCCCGAAATCGTAACAAAGTGGCACGGATAGTGACAACACGTGTGCTGCCAATCTAGAATGGCAGTGTCGTGCTACAGAAAAAGCAGACCTTCGATCCGGGTACGTTCCTCTCAACCATCGGGGAGGGCAGGAGGCTTTTGCGCTTTAGCAAGAAGCAAACTGTGTTCACGCAGGGGGATGCGACGGACGCAGTGTTCTTTATCCAGAAAGGCAAGATCAAGCTCACCGTTATATCCAGCAATGGCAAGGAAGCGACCATCGGCATCTTAGGGGAAGGCGATTTTTTCGGGGAAGGCTCCCTGGCCGGGCAGCACGTCCACATGGGGTCGGCCAGTGCGGTGACGAATTGTGACATTCTGCGAATTGACAAGAGAGTCATGATGCAAGCGCTTCACCGGGAACGCAAGATGTCCGACATGTTCGTGGCCTATTTGTTGGCGCGGAACATCCGCTACGAAGAAGATCTGGTTGACCAGCTTTTCAATTCGAGCGAAAAGCGGTTGGCGCGAATTCTGCTGTTACTGGCTCACTTCGGGAAGGAAGGAGTGCCGGAGAGTATTGTCCCCGAGATAAGCCAAACGACATTGGCGGAGATGGTGGGGACGACGCGCTCGCGGGTGAATTTTTTCATGAATCGGTTCAAGAAGCTGGGTTTCATCCACTACAACGGTGGGCTGCAAGTCCACAGTTCCCTTCTTAGTGTGGTTCTTCACGACTAGAGCGGTTCTCGTGATGGTATAGAGTAAATGGCCTCAGCGGCTGAAGCCGTGCCCTTCCCGTTCCTGGCTTCGCAATACAGCAACTCGAGAACTGCTGTAGTTTGAGATGCTCCGTTCCAGGTGTTCAATATTGAACTGACTGGGCAGGATGTGTGCCGATATATTTTTGGATTTCTTGGACTTCTACGACCAAGAGGGGGCCCATGTTTCCCAAGGAAGAGAACAAATGGCTTGCCTTATACAAGGCTGCTTTACTGGAGTTGGATCTGAAGAAAATGCCGGAACGGATTGCGCTAGCGAGCAAGGCGCTGCAAGAGCGGTCGCGCGAACTACAAGGGTCCTGCGGCTACTATGGGGAGAAATTGGAGATAGAGTACGCCATACGGAACCTGCACGCCGCCGAGAGGATGAAATGATGCTGGGGGGGAGGGGGCGGTGCGCTGGGATGGGGTTTGCCAGCGCACCGAGTGTGGGCTGCCTTCCGCTCCCGAGGCAGCCACTGTGCTTTCATCTGTTCACGAGGACTGAATTCTACACCTTGGCAATCAGGGCATCTGTTCAAAATTGAACAGATGGGAAAATAGTTTAGGGGACTGAAGTGTCAGGATTCGTGACCAGCGGAGTGCCGGATGGCTTCCAGTGGAGGAGTCATTGTGGATGGACAGCTACATGAAACTTATGCAGAAGTCGGCGGCAGCTTAGCGATTGATCGGACGTGCGGGACGGGTGGCCCAGGCTTTCTTTGTTTTTCAGCCTTCACTGTCTGGGTAGAGTCATGGTTGCGCGGGCGCTTTCTTCATCGAATCCCACGGAGTGTTTGGCAAGTAGCCGGGGATTGATCCCGTCCGGAATTGGAAGCTCGGGGTTTGACCTGCTGTCTGTAACATGCTATAAAAATTGGTCTTGTGCTGCGGTTTGGGGAGGTTGCCCTTTCCTGTCCGGGGCACGATGAACTCCGACGCGGCCAAGCTTAGCATCCCTGTTCAAGTCTTGCAGTGGAAGCGTGTTCGGAACTCCGGCCATGCGCTCCCGCGCTCTGCTATAAGAGCAACTGGGGACGGTGTGCCGGGTCGAGGTAACCTGAACCCGTTGTCATCCTTTAATATAGCTCTCAATGAGTGGAGGCTTTCCTATGCGCACCTGGTTGGCTAATGTTGCGTCCCGAGGATGTGGTTTCGTCCAGACGCGGGCGACTTCCGTGGCAGCTATTCTGGCGGTTGTGATTCTGGGCGCGTCCGCGGCTTTGGCCCAGCCTGCTCCGGAAGTGGGCGGCGAGGCCAGCTTGAAACTTCCTGACCTTTCTTCGGTTTCATTTCTGGGCATTGACGGCCACAAGTTGCTGATGATCGGAATTCTGTTCTGCATCGCGGGCTTGGGTTTTGGGCTGGCGATTTACATGCGGCTGAAGAACCTTCCGGTACATCGAGCCATGCTGGAGGTTTCCGAGCTGATTTACGAGACTTGCAAGACCTACCTGATCACGCAAGGCAAGTTCTTGCTGCTGTTGTGGGTTTTTATTGCGGTGGTGATCGTTCTGTACTTCGGGGTGCTGTCGCCAGTGCCGGGAAAGTCCGTGGCCGTAACGCTGCCGATCATTCTGGCGTTCAGCCTGGTGGGAATTGGGGGTAGCTACGGCGTGGCGTGGTTTGGCATTCGAGTGAATACGTTTGCGAACTCGCGCACGGCGTTTGCCGGGTTGCGGGGGAAGCCGTATCCGATTTACAGCATTCCCCTGCAGGCCGGGATGAGTATTGGGATGATGCTGATCAGCGTTGAACTGTTGATGATGCTCTTCATCCTGCTGTTTGTTCCCGGGGATTACGCGGGACCTTGCTTTATTGGATTTGCTATTGGGGAATCGCTGGGGGCGGCGGCGCTGCGTATTGCGGGCGGTATTTTCACCAAGATTGCCGACATCGGGTCGGATCTGATGAAGATCGTTTTTAAGATTAAGGAAGATGATGCGCGCAACCCGGGCGTGATCGCGGACTGCACGGGTGATAACGCGGGCGATTCGGTGGGGCCTTCGGCGGATGGCTTTGAAACCTACGGCGTAACCGGAGTGGCGCTGATTACGTTCATTTTGCTGGGAGTAAAGAGTCCGACGGTACAGGTGCAGTTGCTGGTTTGGATTTTCGTGATGCGCATCATGATGCTGGTTTCGAGCGCGGCGGCGTATTTCCTCAACAGCGCGGTGGCGCGGTCACGCTTTGCCGATGCGGATGTGATGAATTTCGAGGCTCCGTTGACCTCGCTGATCTGGGTTACTTCGGTGGTCTCGATCATTCTGACCTACATCGTTTCCGCCGTCATTGTTCCCGATATTGGCGGCGATACGACGCAGTGGTGGAAGCTGGCCACGATTATTTCGTGCGGCACGCTGGCGGGTGCACTGATTCCTGAGCTAGTGAAGGTATTCACGTCGACCGAGTCGCGACATGTGAGGGAGGTGGTCAAGTCGGCGGAGGAAGGTGGAGCGTCGCTGGGAATTCTGTCCGGCTTTGTGGCCGGAAATTTCTCGGGCTACTACTTGGGATTGTCCATGGTGCTTTTGATGTCGATTGGATATTACATGAGCACGATGGGATTGGCGGCGGCGGCAACCATGATCGCGGCTCCGGTGTTTGCCTTCGGGCTTGTGGCTTTTGGCTTTTTGGGGATGGGGCCGGTGACGATTGCGGTGGACTCTTATGGGCCGGTGACGGACAATGCGCAATCCGTGTATGAACTGTCGCTGATCGAGCAGGTGCCCAACATCGCAAGCGAACTCAAGAAAGATTACAACATGAATGTGAACTTTGAGCGCGCCAAACACCTGTTGGAAGAGAATGATGGCGCGGGCAACACGTTCAAGGCAACCGCGAAGCCGGTGCTGATTGGTACGGCCGTCGTAGGTGCTACCACGATGACGTTCTCCATCATTATGGCGCTGACCAATGGGCTGACCCAGAACGTCGAGAAATTGTCGTTGCTGCATGCTCCGTTTTTGCTGGGTTTGATCAGCGGGGGCGCGATTATCTACTGGTTTACGGGCGCGTCGACGCAGGCGGTGAGCACTGGAGCTTATCGGGCAGTGGAGTTCATCAAGGCGAATATCAAGCTGGAAGGGGCCACAAAGGCTTCGGTGGCCGACAGCAAGAAAGTCGTGGAGATCTGCACCAAGTATGCGCAGAAGGGGATGCTGAACATCTTCATTGCGGTGTTTTTCGCTACGCTGTGCTTCGCCTTCATCGAGCCATTCCTTTTCATCGGGTACTTGATCTCGATTGCGATATTTGGCTTGTATCAGGCGATCTTCATGGCTAACGCGGGCGCAGCCTGGGACAATGCCAAGAAGATTGTCGAAGTCGAATACAAACAGAAAGGCACGCCGCTGCACGACGCTACCGTGATCGGGGATACGGTGGGCGATCCTTTCAAAGATACGTCGTCGGTGGCTCTGAATCCGGTGATCAAGTTCACTACGCTGTTCGGGTTGCTGGCGGTGGAGTTGGCAGTGAGGCTGACAGAAACCAATGGTGGGTTGACGCATCTGCTGGCGGCGGTGTTCTTTGTGATTTCGTTCTGCTTCGTGTACCGCTCGTTCTATGGGATGCGCATTGGCACGGAGAGCGGGGCAGCCAAGGCGCAGGCCGCCGGGGACTAGCGAAACGAGGTCGGGAAATTGCGACGCCATCCGGCGAGCCGGATGGCGTTTTTTGCTGACGATAAATGTGGGCGGCTGAAGTCGCACCCCGATACGAAGCGTGGAGAGTCTCGCCAAGTCCCCCGGACGAGGCATCCGGGGCTACGTGTTCATCGCACTGCGGCGAATCGCTGGCTTGGTTCAGGTCAGCTTATGCGAACGTCCGTCGTTGGGGCTCGAAGGGGAAGCCTCCAGTTCCGCCGTTAGCTGGGACTTGAAGCCGCGGGTGGCCTTGTCAAACTCAGCTTTGGCCCGCGCCACATGTCCCAGCATTGCGTTCATCTGCTTGGGCCCCAGTATCAGGAACCCGAGCAGAAAGGCGAGCAGTAGTTCCGTGCCAAAACCCACGGTTTCACCCCTTAGTCAGGCTTTGATCGTTGGCGGCAATGGTGGGTGGCTTGGTTTCCGCTTGCTCTTTCATGGCCGACTTGAAGCCGCGGATACCCTCGCCGATTCCTTTGCCGAGCTCGGGAAGTTTCTTGGGGCCGAACACGAGCAGCGCGATGCCAAAAATGACCAGCAGATGCATGGGTTGAAACAGTCCTTCAAACATGAGTGCTCCTTAAGACGAAAATGTCAATGCACACGATTGATAAGAATGCGGACGCCGTGTAACTTGATGACGGCGCCCGCAAATCGAACCAGCTAAAGTTACACGCAATCAAAATCCGCGTTCGGCCGCATCGGCAGCCTGCGCCAGCTTGGTGATTGCGGCGAAGAAGTCTTTCGATTGCCCGATGAAAAGTCCGTCGTTGGTGAGGGCCTGAACTGCCCCCATCGCCGCGCCCTTCGTATTCGTGGGCCGAATGATCGAGCAGGGCTTGAACTTTCGGCTGAGAAATGGGCAGGGCTCGGGCATGATCAGGTTGCCTTCCAAGGACTCCGATGTGTTGGCAGCGAGTTCGCGGAAATGCACCTTTGACCCCGTCACCGGATCCACGTCGGTGAGAGTAAGTACATTGCCAGCCTTGTCGTGCCAAGTCTGGAAGTGGGATGTCTCGGTGGGTCCGATGCTGAGAAGAATTCGCAAGACTTCCACATTAGTTACCCTCTGCGCCAGCGAAGGGTAGAGGCTGCTGCCACCTTGCTCGATGGCGCAGAAATGGAACCCAGCAGTGAAGGCGATCGCCTTGAGATGGTCAGGGACGTTGAAGGGAGGGATATTGGCAACGCCGTTGAGGTCGTCATCGGTTCGAGGAATTGCCGTCCGATTCACGATCTTCTCGGCCTCGCCAAACACGAAGTTGGGGTCGAGATCGGGGTTGTGGGAGGGGCTGCGGTACCGGGTCCAGAAACTGGTGTCCACATTGAGATTCATCAGGTTGGTGAGCCGTCCGATATCGGCGGCTCCGGTCGCTTTACTGCTTGGCAAATTGGCAAACTGATCGAGGTTAACGGGGTCGGCGCCGACCGACTCCAGGTAAGAGTTGATGAAGGCTTGGTGGCTCTTCTCATCGTCGGTGTTGTCGTGGATATACTGCGGCATATCGCTGTCAAGAATTTGCAGGGCCGCCATGTAGAGCGGACTTCCGCCGTTGACTCCGTGTTCTTCAGCGTCCTGGACGCCTCCGAGTTCGGTGTATTGTTCCCACAGGTCGCTCTCAAGGATTTCCGCGGCAGCCAAGAATTGCAGGATTGCAACGTCACCCTTGGTAATACCTTTACCTTTGTTTGTTGTTTCACTTAGCGCCGACAACCCACTGCTTAGGATGCCAGCGCCTACGGTGGCCGCAGCTCCGGCCACGGCACCACTTTTTATAAAGGAGCGCCGATTCGAACTACCTACGATGTCTGTAAAGCTTTTCATGTCTCTCCCTTTCGTCCGCGTCCCTGTCAAAATGCGGGATGCGGTGGAAGGAGAGTACGGGTCGGGAATTTGTCATGTGTCACGCGAATGTCTGCAAAGCGTAAAAGTTCTTAAATATTTTGTCTCGACGGTGTCAACGGTTTGTCAAAGCACGGCTGGCATACGCGTAAGTGACGCAAAAATCGTCTTGTCTGAAATTGAGCCTGTGGAAAAATGCTAAGCGGCTTTTTGATAGTGACTTAACTTTTTAAGACACTATCTATTTTTTCGCAGAGACGGCCCAGAGTGAGCAGAGCGCAGTCGTAAGTTTCGGACCAGGTATGACCGCAGTTGATGCGGATGTGATTCTTGAACCGGTTGGTGGCGGTAAAGACAGCTCCTGGCAGAATACTGATGTTTTGCGTCAAGGCGGCGCGATAGAGCTTTAAGGCGTCGACGGTGGGTGGCAGCTCAACCCAGAGCATGTATCCGCCGGCAGGACGGCTGATGCGGGTACCTTGGGGAAAATATTTGCTGATGGCCTGACGCACGCGATCGACCTGATCCGCCAGAGTCGTGCGGAGGCGTTTCAGGTGACGGTCGTAGCCTCCCGATTCCAGGAACTCTGCTACTACCATTTGAGGCAAGGAAGGGTTGCCCACGTTGGCGAGAAACTTCAAGCGCTCAACCTCGGCGCGAAAGCGTCCCGCTGCCACCCATCCGAGGCGATAGCCGGGGCTCAAGATCTTGGAGAACGACGAGCAGAGCAGAACTAGCCCCTTGCGGTCAAACGACTTTGCAGTTCGCGGTCGAGGGCCGTGGAAAGCAAGATCGCCATAAACGTCATCTTCAATTACCGCGACCCCCGAACGCGCGGTGAGTTCGACGAGTTCTTTCTTGTACCTATCCGACAGGACGTAGCCCAGCGGGTTGTGACAGTTGGTCATGGTGATGCATGCTTTGACCCGGTGTTTGCGGATTGCGCGCTCCAACTCTCCGAGGTCCATCCCGGTTTGCGGATGCGTCGGTATTTCGATCACTTTCATGCCTGACGAAGCTGCGCTCTCGAGGATGGCGAAGTAGGTTGGGCTCTCGATCGCAATCACGTCGCCGGGACGCGCGACGGCGAGCAGGCTGAGGTTGAGCGCCTCCAGGGCCCCGGAGGTGATGGTTACATCGCGAGGAGAGAAATTGCATCCCATGTCCAGCGAGCGGCGGGCGATCTGGCGGCGCAGCGGCTCCCATCCTGGGGGGAACTCGTAGCGCGTGCTGTGCAACGGGTGACGACGGATGATGCGACGTAGAATCAGATTCAAGCGGTCGCTGGGAAACAGTTCCGGACTGGCATTCCCGGCGCCGAGCAAGATGTTGGCGGGATTGCTCGCGGATTCCATAATGTCGGCCAGAATCGCGCTGGTCCCGATCGCCATTGGATTTGTTTTGGTGGCGTCGAATTGCGGCTCGGGGATCAGGGTCGAAAATGGCGTGCGCACGTAAAATCCGGACTGCGGACGCGCCTCCAGGTAGCCGCGGTTCTCCAGCCACAGGTATGCCTGCAAAGCGGTCGACATGCTGACGCGTTGCTGCCGGCTCAGGCGGCGGAGAGAGGGCACGCGGTCCCCGGGACGGAGTGCTCCTCGCGCGACTTGCTGGCTCACGCTTTCGGCAATCCTGAGGTATAGGGGTGGGTTGCTTTCGGTTGCGAGGCCCATTTAACAGGAGCATAACAGATTCACCAGCCACAGAACTGTACTCGTTATAATTTTCATAATCTGAATCTGTACACATCCAACTGGCGGACGCTATGTTCTCACCAGGAGCAAGGACAACATGAGCACAATGGCCGCGACCAAGGTGGAAGAAACGCTGGACCCGCAGGACTGGAGCGGTCTGCGGGCGCTGGGACATCAGATGGTGGACGAAATGCTTTCCTATTTGGAGAGCATCCGGGAACGTCCCGCGTGGAAGCCGCTGCCCGCGGAAGTGAAGGCGAGCTTTGGGGAATCGGTGCCGCTGGAGCCGCAGGGAGCGGAGTCCGCCTTCGAGGATTTCAAGGAAAACATCCTGCCCTATCCGCTGGGGAATATTCATCCGCGCTTCTGGGCATGGGTGTGTGGGAGCGGCACGGCGGGAGCGATGCTTGCCGAAATGCTGAGCGCGGGAATGAACTCCAACGTTCACGGCGGCGACCACGCGGCGGTGTACGTGGAGCAGCAGGTTCTGTCATGGCTCAAGCAGGCGTTGGGCTATCCGGCAGAGTCGAGTGGGTTGCTGGTGGGCGGCGGGTCGATGGCCAATTTTGTTGGACTGGCAGTCGCACGAAACAGCCAGGCTGGGTGGGATGTGAAAAGCGAGGGGCTGGGCAATGCATCGCGCCGCCTGGTTGTGTATGCTTCGTCGGAAACGCACGGCAGCGTGCAGAAAGCGGTGGAGCTGCTGGGCTTGGGCAGTCATGGGCTGCGTTATATCGAGACCGACGGACAGTTTCGCATCAAGATGGACGCTTTGCGAGAGGCGATTGCGGACGACCGTCAGGCAGGAAGAGTGCCAATCTGCGTGGTAGGGAACGCGGGGACGGTAAACACCGGCGCCATCGACGACCTTGATGCGATTGCGGATTTGTGCGGTGCGGAAAACCTGTGGTTCCATGTTGACGGTGCTTTCGGAGCCACTGCTGCGATTTCGCCTTCGTTACGACCCCTGCTGCGCGGTATGGAGCGGGCCGATTCGCTGGCCATTGACTTGCACAAGTGGATGTCGATGCCCTACGACGTGGGATGCGCGCTGGTCCGGTCTGCGGAAAAACATCGCAGCACGTTCGCGCATCAGGCGGCCTACCTGGATCGCGAAGAGCGAGGACTGACTGGAGGTCCGCTGTGGTTCAAAGAATATGGTCTTGAGCTTTCGCGCGGGGCGCGCGCTTTGAAGGTGTGGTTCTCTTTCAAGGAGCATGGACTGAGAAAGTTTCAAGCGCTGGTCGAGCAGAATGTTGCTCAGGCAAAATATCTGGGCGAGTTGGTCGAGGCAGATTGCCGCCTCGAATTGCTTGCTCCTATACCGCTCAATGTTGTTTGCTTCCGGTTCAAGGGTGGGATTGACGATGAGAATACGCTGAGTGCGTTGAATAAGGAGATCCTGATGCGACTGCAGGAGTCGGGGGCGGCGTCGCCGTCATCCACGGTTCTCGCCGGGCGTTTTGCGATTCGAGTTGCCAACGTAAATCATCGCAGCCGGAGGGAGGATTTTGAGTATCTGGTGAGCGAAGTGATACGTCTGGGGGAGGAAAATGCGCCTGACGTATAGGTGCTGGAACTGTAGCGCCGCCGTCCCGGCGGCTGTCGTGGGGCGTCTCGCCCCCACCGGCGAGGGCAAGATGCCCTCGCGACAGCCGGCAAGATGCGCTACCTGGAGGTCCTCATGACCAATGCTAAAGCCAAACCTACACCTGCTTCCGCCGATGCGCGAATTGATCCTGCGCCGGCCAAGCGACCGCAACGCACGCGCCTCGAGGGGCGCATCGTCAATATTGTTCCTTTGGATCCCATCACTCACGCCGAGGCACTCTTCGACGGCACGCGGGGGGAGAAGAATGAACAGTTGTGGCTTTATCTGTTCGAAGGACCCTTTGCAACTCGCACTGCGTTTGATTCCTATCTCAGGCAGAAGGCAAGTGCGGAGGATCCGTTGTTCTTCGCCATTCTCGAGAAGTCTTCTGGCCATGCGGTTGGTTGGGCTGCGTACATGCGCATCGAGCCGGCGCATCGGGTAATCGAGGTTGGCAGCATCCTCTTTACTCCCCGGTTGCAGCGCACCATTGGAGCCACCGAAGCGATGTACTTGATGGCTCGGCATGTTTTTGAAGATCTGGGATACCGCCGCTACGAGTGGAAGTGCAACGCTCTGAATGAGCCTTCACGCAGCGCGGCTCTGCGTCTCGGCTTCACCTTCGAGGGAATCTTTCGCCAGCACATGATCATCAAAGGACGCAATCGCGACACGGCCTGGTTTTCGATGCTTGATTCGGAATGGCCGAAACGAAAAGCGGCATTCGAGCGCTGGCTGGATCCGTCGAATTTCGATGCCAACGGACGGCAGAAAAGTTCGCTCTCTATACTGAATCAGGGAGGCTAAGGTTTGGGACATGGTCGATACGTACGCGCAACTTGTCACGTTTCTTGACGCGCATGGAGTGCAGTACCGATTGATGGATCATGCGCCCGAGGGACGAACGGAAATTGTCAGCCCCATGCGTGGCAACGCTTTGCAGCAGGCGGCGAAGTGTATTGTCATGATGGTCAAGATCGGCAAGAAGGTTACAAAATACATATTGGGAGTTGTGCCGGGGGATGCGCGTGTGGACTTGAATGCGGTCAAGGTGTTGCTGGGGGGCACATACATTTCATTTGCGTCCGCCGAGATTGCGGAGAGACTTGCAGGCTGCGTTGCGGGGACGATCCTTCCTTTCGCTTTCCACCCCGAACTGGAGCTGGTGGCCGATCCGTCGCTTCTGAGGAATGATGAGATCTACTTCAACGCGGCGCGATTGGATCGCTCCATGGCGCTAAAAGTGAGCGACTACGTGGCGGTCGCGAAGCCGCGGCTGGAGCGGATTGCGGAGGTCAGGAATGCAACTGCATCCAGTTAGTCGGGCGACTGCGGAGCACTATACCTGGGGAGACAATTGCGACGGTTGGCACCTGGTCAAGGACGAGAAACTCAGTGTGATTGAGGAACAAATGCCTGCCGGGACTGCCGAGGTACTGCACTATCACGGGCGGGCGCAACAGTTCTTTTTTGTTCTGTCCGGCGAGGCGGTGATGGAGGTTGAGGGTTGCGAAACCCGGTTGTCGGCGCGCGAGGGGTTGCGCATTCTGCCAGGTGTTCGCCATCAGATTCGAAATGTATCGAACGATCCGGTGCAGTTTCTGGTCATTTCGCAACCGCCCAGCCACGGGGACCGGGTGGTAGTAGAAATGGTGAACGCTCATCAGTGATTTTCGACTTTGAACTCACCCTAGCGGGCAGTTATTTGAACAAGCTGGAATCGAATCAGCATCGCGGAAGGATGGTGCGCGGCGACCGGCAGATGCCGGACAAAGACACTCGCGAGTTTCTCCGCACACATGCCGTGGCTCATGTTGGCACTACTGACGCTTCGGGTTGGCCGTACGTGGTTGCGCTGATGTATGTGTACGAGGCAGGGGATCTGCTTTACTTGCATACTGGGCCGCATCAGGGTCATTTTCTGGCAAACGTTCGCGAAAATCCCCGGGTTTGCATTCACGTAGATGAACCGGGCCCGATGCAGCGTGGGCAATTTTCTCCGTGCAATTCGGCTTTGGTTTACAAAAGTGCGGTCGCCTATGGCGAGGTCCGCGTGTTTGCCGGCGCAGGCGCGGACGCAAAGAAGGCGTGGTTCTTCGACCGCTTGCTGGAGCGGCTGAAGGAACCCATGTCTGCCTACGAGCAACCGGGTTATCCCATGCTCGACCGCATCATTTTGTTCGAGGCGTCGCTTAAGATTGTCACAGGAAAATTGAATGTTGGATTACGTCACTGATGTGGATGTTTGAGGAAGACGCATGACGATCTCGATTGACCCTGAGCTCAAGCGGGCTTGTCCACAGCTCGCTTTAGGCTGCGTGAAGGGGACTGTAGTAGTAAGAGAATCGTCGGCTGATCTGGTCGACGAATTGAAGGCGCGGGCGGGCGGGCTTTCATCTCAGGCGGCCGTCATTGACTCTCCGCAGCTTGCGGCGGTTCGGCAGTGCTACAAAAGCCTGGGAAAGGATCCTTCTCGCTACCGCGGGTCATCTGAAGCGCTGATCCGGCGCGTGCTCTCAGGCAAGGAACTCTATTTCATCAACAATGTTGTCGAGGTCAATAACTTGGTATCGCTGGAAAGCCTCTGTCCAGTTGGCTCCTACGACTTGGGAAATGTAGCGGAACCGATTGTCTTTCGCATCGGTCGGCCGGGAGAATCGTATAAGGGAATCGGTAAAGGATTAATCAACATTGCCGAGTTGCCTGTGTTTTGCGACAGCAACCGACCTTTCGGCAGTCCAACCAGCGATTCGGAGCGCGCCATGATCACAGAACAAACGACGCGAGTCCTCGCAGCGATTTTCTGCCTCGCTGGATCGGCCAGCCTCGCGACCTGGGCGCAGCGCGCGGTTAGCCTCCTGACTCGCTATGCCGACGGTAGTAATCTTAGTTTTGAAATCGTGCAATAGTCCAATGTAGGCGTAGGCGTCCTCGCCCGTGTGGGCCCCCTTTTCAAAAACCAAGTGTGGAACCCGGCAATCATTTGAACTGCAACATTTTTCCGGTTGGTATTTGCAATTGGCGACTGGTGCGAGTTTCAGTCGTTCCTGCACGAGCGTAGACGCTCGCGCCTACATTAGTGGACGTTTCCGGATAGTTCATGAACGATGCCGTTCACGAACGACTTGGCATCGCCAAAGAGCATTAAGGTTTTGCCGAGATAATAGAGCGGATTGTCGATGCCGGCGAAGCCGGGATTCATACTGCGCTTGATGACCATGACGGTGCGTGCTTTATCGACGTCCAGAATGGGCATGCCGAAAATCGGGCTGCCGGTATCGGTGCGCGCGGCGGGATTGGTAACGTCGTTGGCGCCGATCACCAGGGCAACATCGGTTTGGGGAAAGTCGCCGTTGATGTCATCCATTTCGATCAGGCGGTCATAAGGGATGTCGGCTTCGGCGAGCAGCACGTTCATGTGTCCGGGCATGCGTCCGGCGACGGGATGGATGGCGAAGCGAACATCCACCCCACGTTTGGTGAGGGCATCGTACAGCTCGCGAACTTTGTGCTGGGCCTGGGCAACGGCCATACCGTAGCCGGGGACGATCACAACTTTGTTCGCAGCCGCTAAGATTCCGGCAGCCTCGTCAGCGGTCGCGCTTCGCACCGTTTTCTCTTCCTGTCCAGCCACAGCGGAAGCCTGCACTTGACCGAAGGCGCCAAACAGAACGTTGGTGAAAGAGCGGTTCATCGCCTTCGACATGATGATGGAGAGGATGAGGCCGGAGGAACCGTCGAGCGCGCCCGCAATAATAAGGAGCTTACTGTCGAGAACGAACCCCATGGCGGCGGCCGAGAGACCGGCGTAGGAATTGAGCAGCGAGATGACGGTGGGCATATCGGCGCCGCCAATGGGAACGATCATGAGCACGCCGAAAACGAGTGGGACCACGATCATTGCGGGAAAAAGTTGTCGGGCGCCGGGGTGCAGGACCATGTAGACCGCGACTCCAACAGAAATAGCCAGCAGGGACAGGTTGACGAAGTTTTGTCCCTTGTAAGTGAGCGGGCGTTGGGGAAGGATTTCCTGCAGTTTCCCAGCTGCCATCAAACTGCCGGTAAAGGTCAGGGAGGCGAGGATGACCTCCATGGAGAGAACGGCCATCATGAAGCGCGGAACGTTGGGCGTGCGGAGATAGAATTCCGCGGTGCCCACCAGGGTCACGCAGAATGCGCCGAAGGCATGGCTGAGTGCGGTTCGTTGAGGGACGGCGGTCATGTGCACCAGCCCCAGCGGAATCCCGATGCCGGTGCCCAGCACGAGTGCGATGATGATCCACTTGTAGTCGACGATGCCGTGATGCAACAAGGTCCCGGCGATAGCCAGGGCCATGCCGATTTCGCCGGATCGGACGCCGCGCTTGGCGGTGGCTGGACTGCTCAGCCATTTCAGCGAAAGAATAAAGAGAGCGCTGGCGATGAGGTACAGGATCTCGATGATCTGCTGATTTCCCGCGAAGTCGGTGGTCATGGTTTTGTTGGACGGCTGGACTTGAACATTTTGAGCATGCGATCGGTGATCAGGAATCCGCCTACGACATTGCTGGTGGCCGCGATTACTGCAAGCACGCCGAAGACGAAAGAGAGCGTGCTCTTGTGCTCGCCCACCAGCACGATGGCGCCGACCACCGCGATGGCGTCGAGAGCATTGGTCAGCGACATTAGTGGTGTGTGGAGCAATGGCGAGACTCGCCGGATGACTTCAAATCCGATGAAGGCGGCCAGCATGAAAACGAACAGTCCGTTGATTAAGGCGGAATTCATCTTTCCTCCTGCGTTCAATTACAAGGGCTGATTTCCAGTTTTCCGTTCCCAGTTCTCAGTTGCTATGCACCCTGCGAAACCAGCGCCGGCAATGAGAAAAATTCCCGGACGCGTTGGTTCACTATTTCGCCCTCCCGGGTCAGCATGGTTTCGCGCGTAATCTCGTCTTGTAGATTGAGTTGAAGCTTGCCCTCTTTCCCTAAATGCAAAAGAAATGCGGTGACATTGCGGGCGTACATCTGGCTGGCGTGATAGGGGACCTCGGTCGCGATGTTGATGCGGCCGATAATGGTCACCCCGTGTTCGACCACGATCTTGCCGGATTGCGTCAGTTCGCAGTTGCCTCCGCGCTCGCCGGCGAGATCAAAGATGACCGAGCCGGGCGCCATCCCTTTTACCATCTCTGCCGTCACGAGCACCGGGGCCTTCTTGCCCGGGACGACGGCGGTGGTGATCACTACATCGCTCTCGGCAACCACGCGGGCGAGTAACTCGCGCTGTTTCGCGTAGAAGCTTTCATCCTGCGCGGTACCATATCCGCGTGCATCCTGGGCATCCTTGGCTTCGATGGGGAGTTCGACGAAGCGTCCCCCCAGGCTCTGCACCTGCTCCTTGGAGGCCGGACGCAGATCATAAGCGGAGACAACGGCACCCAGTCGGCGCGCCGTAGCGATGGCCTGAAGCCCGGCAACTCCGGCGCCAATCACGAGAACGCGGGCGGGGGTAATGGTTCCGGCGGCGGTGGTCAGCATGGGAAAAATTCTAGGCAGCGTATCGGCAGCAATCAGCACCGCCTTGTAACCGCAGATTGTGCCCATCGAGGAGAGCACGTCCATGCTCTGGGCACGCGTACTCCGCGGCATCAACTCCACGGAGAAAGAAGTAACACCGGTCTGGGCAATTTGCTGGATCACTTCCACCGATCCCAGCGGCCGCAAGAAGCCGATGAGCACCTGGCCACGACGCAACAACGGGAGGTCGGCTTTTCCTGTGATGTCATTCGACCCGTAGCAGAGGACTTGAAGGACGATCTCCGCATTGGCGAAAAGGGCGGCACGATCGGGCACGATCTTCGCGCCCTTTTCGAGGTAGATCGCGTCGGGATAGCCGGCTTCCACTCCTGCGCCCTTCTCCACGACCACCTCAAATCCTGCTTTGACAAGATTCGGGACTACCACGGGGACGAGCGCAACCCGCCGTTCCCCCGGATAACTCTCCTTGGGCACACCAATAATCACGGAGTTGTTTCCTCTTGAATTGGGTAAGGCACGAACCGCCTATTGTAGCGGATGAGCGTCCGAAGTGCAGTGACGGTCAGCGAAAGCAGGCGATCATTCCTTTTTGGGAACATCCTGAGGAGGTGGGCTGGTTCCAGCCTGGGTGTCAGTTTTCTCCGGCTCTCCCGGCTGGTTTTCCAGATTCTGCACGATTACGGAAATTCGGCGATTGGATGCATCCAACGGTTCGCCCTTCTTGCGCGGCATCTGATCGGCATAGCCCCGGACTTGGGTAACCTGGTCGCCTCGCACGCCGTCGTGCTGCATCAATCGGCGGGCGGCGTTGGCGCGATCGGTGGAAAGCTCCCAATTGCCGTATTCGCGGCCGCCCGTGTAGGGCTTGGAATCGGTATGACCTTCGATGGAGAGATGATTGGGAAGCTTCCCCAGTTCATGCGCCAGCAATGTCAGCAACTCTTTTCCATTGACGTTGGGCGCCGGACTGCCAACGTCGAAGAAGGTTCCAGTTTCGGTTTCGAGCAGTTCGATGCGCAGGCCTTCGGGGGTTAAGGTCATTTCAATCTGGTCCTTAAGCTTTTCAAAGTTGGGTATTGCGTGGATTGCCCTCTCCAGTTCCTCCTTCAGCTTGGGCATGTCGTCTTTGGTGATGGCAATGGCTTCCGCCACGCCTGCTTTACTGGAGCCGGGCTTATTGGCGGTTCCGGACGGGTCTTTGAAGTAGCCGGCAATCGCTTCCCTCACCGGTTTATTGGTGTTTAGCAGCCAGAGCACAATAAAGAGCGCCATCATGGCAGTAACGAAATCCGCATAGGCGACTTTCCAGGCGCCCCCATGGTGTCCGCCATGTCCGGATTTCTTCTTGATGATGATGATGGGACGGGAACCAGGCATAAGATTGCTTTCTCAGGCTGATGCGGAAGCAGCAGCCGGAGCTTCCGGTTCCGGTGGCTTATCGGCTTCGGCTGGCGCGCCTTCGGCTGCGTCTGGGGTTGCTTCGCCGCTCTTCTTGCAATACTTCTCAACTTCCAGGAACGAAGGACGCACATGGCCAGGAATCGCGCGCCGCGCAAACTCGACCGCCATGATGGGCGCGTTTCCCTTCAAGAATGAAATCATCACTACCCGCAAAACGTGCAAGTAAGCACCCTCCTCTTCGGCGGTCTTCTGCATACTGGAGGCGAGCGGGCCCACCAATCCATAGCAAAGCAGGATTCCCAGAAATGTACCGACCAAGGCAGCAGCCACTTTGCGGCCGATCTCTTCGGGGGGGCCACCCAGCGATCCCATGGTAATCACGACCCCGAGCACGGCGGCGACAATTCCCAGGCCGGGCAAGGAGTCGGCCATGGTCGTGAGGGAGGCGACGGGCACACCGGCCCCGTGATGGTGAACCTCCAAATCGAGATCCAGGAGTTGGTCAAGGTCAAAGGCTTCGACACCGCTGATGGCCATGCGCATGGTGTCGCAGAAGTAGTCGCGGACATGATGATCTTTGAGGAAGTCGGGATACTTGGAGAGAATCGCACTCTTGGCCGGATCCTCGACATCATTTTCCAAGGCCATCAAGCCTTCGCGGCGGGCCCGGTTAAGAAGTTCGTACGACATTTTGAGGGAGTTGAGGTAACGTTGTTTAGTGAATTTCGAGCTTCCGAACACGCCTACGAGGCCGGCCACGATTTGCTTCAGAATGTGGAGCGGATTAGCTACCAGCACGGTCCCCATGGCAGCGCCCGCGATGAGGACGAGTTCCGCCGGCTGGATCAGAACCCTCACATTGCCATGTTCCATCAGGTAGGCGCCCAGTACCGAGCCGAAGACAACCACGATTCCGATAATGGCAAACATAGTGGATCAGATCCCCGAGCTTCCTTGGCGTCGTTGCGAGCCCGCCGCGGCAGCGGTAGTTCGTTTCCCAGAAGACTCTTCCAGCGAACCTTGTGCCCTATGCAATAGGGAGTCGTACGTATCCCCGGCTTGAGCGCTTGAGTATCCCACCGACGTGGTGACCAATAACTCGTCACTCCACCATCGCAACCCAACGCAAGCGACCATCTTCCGGATGCGTTCCCAGGTCTTTTGCACGCCGTGGTTGCTGGAGTTGATCAAAATCGCGAGAAATCGGTTGTCGGTCCAGCGGCCCAGGAAATCGCTTGGGCGGAAAGCATTCCTCATGGTTTGAGCCACCACTTGCAAGATGGCATCGCCGGCCGGCCGGCCATAGGCTGCGCGGAAGTGCTCCAACCCGTCGACCTCGATGGCGAGCACGCCGAAGGGCAGGTGGAAACGTGCAAAACTGGCGAAATTCTTGCTCAATTGGAATTGAGTGAAGTCGTGATTTGGGATACCCGTGGTTTCATCGATGCAGCCATGCTCGGCCAGAATGTGCCGACTGCGGTCCCGTTCCGAGGCGAATTTCTCCGCGTCAAAACTTTCCGCGAGACCGGTGATGGAGCCATGCGCATCGCGAATGGGAGCAATGCGCATCAGTACGTGAACCGGATGTCCCTCTTTGTGGCGTAGTTGCATTTTTGCTTCCTGAGGCTTCCCCTCGTGGGTGGTTCGGCTGACGGGACAGGTCCCCCCACAAGCGGCACAACCTCGGTCATTGCAGACGGGCAGAATATTGTCCCGGCAGGGGCGTCCCACTACTTCATGGCGCTTATATCCGGTGAGCCTTTCGGCGCCCTGGTTCCAGAACAGGACCTTCCCATTTCGATCCACCATGCACACGCCTGTCTGCAGGCTGTCCAACACGGTGCGGAAGATCTCAGGATCCTGAAGTTCAAGCATAGGAAGTTAGAGGACGCTCTGGAGTACTCATCGGCAGAAAAAGACAGTACTTCAGACACTTGTTTTGCTCAGATTAGCGGGGCTCCGGACGCGTGGAGATGCGAAGGTCCTTTAGCTTGCTTGCGCCGCCACCAATTCGGAACCCTGATTAGCCGTGGGCATTACTTGCAGCGAGGGACTGGAGGCGCGATCGAGGGCGTCCGCTAAAGCCACCGGAAACACCGACGTGAGCAGGTTGATGTCGAACTGCAATTCCCGGTCCGTATAGACGCGGTAAATGGTCATCGAGCCACAGCGGTCATTTCTGGTGGTCACGAGATCCAGAGTCAGGCACCAGGCGCTGGTCAACTCCCGGGCAAAGTGGCTGCCCGGCTTGATCCAACGCAGGCACGGAGTTTCTCCCCAAGGGGAGATGACATGCAATCCGTTGATGTCAGGGATTTCGGCGGATTGGGACCGTAATCGCAAGTCGAAGGCATCGAAGTCGTTGCCTGCGAGCGCGGCCACCAAGATGCGGCTAAGCTGCGCGTAATCGCGAGTGACCTTCAGCTCTTCCGTGGCTCTGCGGATGGCGAGGTTGTTGATAAGAATCTGGCGCTCGATGGTACGGTGCGCAACGCGCCCCAGTTCGCCAAACTCTAAATAGCCGAGGTGCTGAACGCCGATCCATATTCCCGTACCGAGCACAGCCAGGACCAAGCCGAGCATATCGCCAGTCGGCCACAGCAGAAACAGGCTAAGTAGGGCGAACAAAGCTGAAACAGCGTAAAGCGTGATGACCACCTGGCGATGAGAGAGGCCGCGCTGCAAAAGCTTGTGATGAATGTGCTCGCGGTCGGCAGTGAAAACCGGACGCCCCCCGATAAACCGCCGGACGATGGAAAGAGCGGTTTCGAGGATGGGCAGGCCGAAGGAGACGACGGGGATGGCGACCGCAATGATGGTGGGCGCCTTCTGTGCGCCTTGGAGAGCGAGCGCGCTCAACATGAATCCGATGAAGAGGCTGCCGCAATCCCCAAGAAAAATGGTTGCTGGGCTGAAATTAAAACGGAGAAAGCCCAGAATCGAGCCTGCCAGCGCCAGCGCCATGAGCGAAACCAGAGACGAACCCGAAACCAGGGCAACCGCGAATACGACCATCGTAGAAAAAAGGGCGGAACCAGCGGCCAGCCCGTCGAGTCCATCAATGAGGTTGAAGGCATTCGTGATGGCGAGGACCCACAGAACTGTGAGAGGAAGGCCTATAAACCACGGAAAATGATGACTCCCAAAAAGTACTGGCAGGTCGAGGATGCGAAGCCCACCGGCAAACAACATTGCGCCGGCTACAGCCTGAACGGCAACCTTGGCATACGGGCTTACCGAATGAATGTCGTCATAAACGCCGAGTCCGAAGATCAGGCAACCGGGCAGAAGAATGGTAAGTAGCGTTCTGAAGGAGAGCCCGAAACCCACTGCAAGATGATGCCAACCGGCTGGCAACGCGACTGCGAAGGTCAGGAGGAAAGAGAGAAAAATCGCGACGCCACCAAATCGCGGTAGGGGACGGCTGTGCAGATGGCGCTCCAAAGCTGGGGCTGCTACCCATCCGCGCGCGGCCGCCACATCGCGCACGTACCTGGTTAGAACAAACGAAAGCAGCAGCGACCCTACAAATGTCCCGAGGTAGAAAAGTATCAACTAACTCCTCTATCGAAAGCGAAGGCGCGCAAGGAGCCGTCCGAGCTCTGCAGCGCCTTCCTTCGATGCGCTGATGTCTCCAGTTGAGAGGGAAGGTTGTCTAAATCTTTCCCTGGTAGCTGTCGCCGGAATTGTCTGATTCAATGAAATCCTACAACGAGGGACAGCGCGCCACTATTCTCTGTCTTGGTACGTGGGGTAGTGCTTGAGAGAGCAGCAGGTCGGTTACCGACTGCTGAGATTTTCGGTGTTTGCGATCTAAGCACCGGGGTAGAAGACCGATCTGACACGGGTCTAGGCTGTGCTAGACTTCTTGCAAAAATGGCAAGGGATTTTTCGACATCGTCCATACGATGGAGTTCGGTCAAGTCTGTCTGGCGTTGGTTCTTTTCGTTCCTATTGCTGGCAGCGTTCGCATCGGAAACTACGGCACAGGAACAATCAGCAAAGACGCAAGAAACTGGTGTAACAGTTCCAAAGACTGCGGCCTCGTCCGCGACTCAGGCTGCGCAGACGATACAGCCGGGCGAAGGTACGGCAGCGCACTCTTCTTCACTTAGGCTCGAGGCGGGAGACTTGGTGGAAGTAGGGGTTTACAACGTTCCGGAGCTCACGACCAAGGCCCGCGTCAGTAGCAAGGGCGAGGTTTACCTGCCGCTGATCGACTACGTTCACGTGGCTGGCATGACTGCGGAAGAAGCCGAGGGCCTGATCCAGAAACGGTTTTCGGACGGTGGCTTCGTGAAGAATCCCCACGTCACATTGTTCGTGGACCAGTATGCATCGCAAGGCGCCAGCATCTTGGGCGAAGTGGCTAGGCCGGGAGTATATCCAGTACCGGGACAGCAGCGCCTTTTCGATCTCATCTCAGCGGCGGGCGGATTCACGGAGAAGGCAGGCCGAAGCATTACGGTCACGCATCGCGATCAGCCCGACAAACCGATTACCGTTCCCCTCTCGCGCAATGTAACCGACAATCCGGAGAGCAACATTGCCATCTTGCCCGGCGACACGATCATCGTACGCAAAGCGGACTTGGTCTACGTGGTCGGCGATGTGGGAAGGCCGAGTGGATTTCTCATGGACAGCGGGCATCTGACGGTGTTGCAAGCGATCGCTCTAGCCGGCGGTACGACTCGGACGGCCAATCTGGGCGGTACTAGAATCATCCACCGGGGACCCGGCGGGCCCAGCGAAACTCCAGTCGAGCTGAAAAAGATTCTGAGGGCCAAAGCACCCGATGTCACGATGCAAGCGGACGATATCCTTTTTGTCCCGACGAGTGCGACTAAGCTTTTTGCTGGACGTGCGATGGAAGCGGCAATGCAGGCTGCAACCGCCGCGAGCATCGTGGCTATCCCCTAGACAGTCTGGCTAGGTTCAAGCTGGCACCACACGGGCGGGGGAAGCCCTTGGCCATATTGGCGTTTCGCGACTAAGCTGCGGCGGTTGCGTAGCGTTGATCTTTTCCCAACAAATCCTGCAATACGTCGAGATATACCTTGGCAGTCTGCTGGCGAGAAAAATAGTGGAGAACATGCTGACGGCCGTTGCGGCCAAGGGATTCGCGCAGCGCAGGGTTAGCAGCAAGGCGCATGACTGCCTCCGCCAACCTGACGGAATCTTCCGGTGGGATGAAAATTCCGGCATTGGCTTGCTCCATGACCTTCCGCGCGTGGCCATCGACGCCCAGAATTACGGGGCGAGCGCACGCCATGAACTCCAGCATTTTGGTGGGGAGGACGGTCTTGAAGAGGTCGGACTTCTTGAGTAGTACAAGACATACGTCCGAGGCGGCGATGTAAGCGGGAATTTTTTCGCGAGGTTGCTGATCGACAAAACGCACGTTACTGAGTCCCCGCGAGCGGGCCAAAGAGATGATGCGCGCTTTCTCGGCGCCTTCGCCGACGAGCAGAAATAGAATTTTGGGCGCTCTGTCTCGCACGAGAGCTGCGGCTTCCAGCACCGTTTCTAAACCGTGCGCATTGCCCATAGTGCCGATATAGGAGGCAACGAATTTTTCTTCGGCGTCCAGTTCGCGCCTGATCGCAATATTGGGGGTAAGCCTGCTGAACAGGCTGGTTTCGACTCCGTTCTCGACCACGAAGATCTTGTCTGCAGGAACCCGCCAGTGTGCGACCAGGTATTTCTTGAAGGCCGGAGTGACGACTACCAGACGATCGCAACTGCGATAGAGAAATCCCGCAATCTTCGCGAGTGAGCGATAAAGCAGGGAGTTGTGGCGGCCCACGCCAACGGCGGCCAGAGACTCGGGCCAGAGATCACGAACCTCGAAGACGAATGGCACACCATTGCAGCGGGCCAGCCACCAACCTGAAAGCCCGACCAGCAGTTGAGGCGAAGTGGCGATTACAAGGTCGGGTTTGTCCAAAAATGCGCCAGTAGCCGCGGAAGAGATGCAAAACGAGCTGTAGTTCAATATACGCTCGTACGCTTTGCGATTAGGAAGGGGAAGAAGCCAAGTGCGAACTACGTTGACGCCGTGGTACGCAGCGCGGGTCACTAAGCGGCGAAACCTGCGGCGATATTCGGGTGGCACGATGCCGGTGGGATGATTGGGGAATCCGGTCAGTACCGTGACTTCATGGCCGTCCTCTGCCCAAAGACGCGATAACTCCGCAGCCCGGCCAGCGGGTGCTCCCATCTCCGGCGGAAAGTATTGGGACACGTAGAGAATCTTCATGAGGTTCTCAGTAGTAGCAAAGCTTGAACGCGCTTTTGTAGCAAAGCGCACGAGTGCGCTTGGCGCGGCTGCGGGCGTAGGCCTCCCATTTGTCGGCATACCGTGCGAATATTTCGTCTCCGGTGAGGCGATGCATCAGGCGCAACTGTACGACATGCAAATTGTGGTAGAAGGGGCTGGCGACCATGGGCAAGAGCGTGCCGGAATGCTCGTAGAGTGACCAGAAGCCAAGGTCGTAGCGGTCAAGATTTGTGCGAAGGGAACTCACCGCCATCGCGAACAAATTCCGCGCGTCGCTGCTTTGCGTGGCCAGAAAGTAGTCGTAGACGCCCCAGACCGCCCAGATGAATCCGTTAAGAATATGCGTAGGCGGTGAAACCACATATTCCTCGAACCAAAGATTGCCGCGTGCGTCGGTGAAGGTGACGCCGCCTTCGTGGGTCGATTTCCGGAAGCTGGTGAACGCGCGCTCGGCAGCTTCGAGATATGAAGCGGCCCGCGTCTCCCGATAGGCGCGAACCAGCACCGAAATTCCTTGGCCCTGCGCGAGTGCGGAATACCAGGGAGCTTTCAGCGGCGAACGATATTCCCAGTCGAAGTGGTGATTCCACACCCACGAGCCATGCGAGTTCGGCTCGAGGTGAGCGCAGAGCCAGTCGCTGGCGGCGAGGAATTTCTTTTGTCGTTCGCCATTCTGGGTTTGGCAAAAGAGGTTGTGGTTGCCCAGCCCCCACTGCGCAATCGCGACGGGGTTGTATTGAAGACCGATCTTGCCGTGATAATTGAGCATCGGAATGCCGGCGGAATCGTAATCGCCCGGATAATCCGCCTTCTGCGCAAACAACATGTAGTACTCGCCAAGCTGATGCACGCTGGTGTTAGGATTTGCTCGCGGCGTCTCGTGCCAGAATGTGAGCTGGCTCTTTCCCGGAATGACGTACGCACCGAAGATACGTTGGTAGTATTGCAGACGACTCACAACTGGACATTAGCATGACAAAAGCTGGGCGCTGGTGGCGTGGAGGATTCCCCCATGGGCTGAGCGGTTATATCCGCCAGATGCTGGTTTCGAGGTCGGCCCGTTCGACGGCAATGGTGGTGACGGCGAGCAGATCGGTGGTGTTCTTGCCATCCGGCAGGAACGCATTACCGTACTGAAACAAACCCATGGGCCAGCGATCTTTTTCCCATTGCTGGAAGCATTGCCAGAGATGGCGGTCGGGGCCGCCATACAGACTCACGTTGCGATCGGAGTTGATGGCACTCGGTTCAACCATCGTGGAGAAGAAAACCGCATTGCCGACCCGGCAACCGTAGATTGAGGAACTACTCAGTGTCGCTACCTTGCAGAGATTTCCTCGACGGTCGAGACGATAGACATGATTCGTTTCCAGCGGCGTATCGGAAGAAAAGTAAAGCGCGTCAGGCGTCGGAACCAGCACGGCGGATCGGGCTTGCTGGTTGCCAGATAAGACAACGTCCACGCTCTTGAAATCGCACGTGGCACGGAGAATACGGCACTCTGAACCATGGTCGCCGGTGAGCACCCAGAAACAGTTTTCCCACTCGTCATAGACGACGTTGTGCACATGGCGAATGGCACTTTTGGGGAATGTGTAGGCCACGTCCCAATGAGCGCCTCGGTCGGTGGATACGTAAATGTGAACTTCATCGCGCTGCCGGTTGTCGAAGTATTCTCCCCAGAAAACGTGATCGTCCGAAGTAACAACGAGGTGCAGTGGACGTGTGCCGCGCAGCACCTTGTGGGATACGTGGAATTCCGTCTCGCCAGGCGCCAGAGTTACGATGGCGCCTGGCACGGCACCGACGAAGTGTCCTGAGGACAGAGGCGCGAGCGCGTGAAAACCATCGCGAAAAAGGCGCGATGCCAGCCGGGAGGATGAAGTGATAGCTCGCCACGCGGGAGGTCGGTACGCTCCTACGTGCTCCCATTCGATGGCGCTAGCATGCGTGTTCACGGTGGCACGAAGTAGCTCGTAGCCTCGGGAAGCGTAGAGAACGTTATCGCACCATGCCTGGACGCGCAGTCCAGGAAAGGTAGCAATGCGAACCAGATTCAGTCCAATGTTTTGGTCTGCCGGGCTCACAGATAGTGAATGGGCTGCCATGGCTTTGCTGAATTGTCAGTTCTCAGTTCTCAGTTATTGGTTCTCCGTTTTCAAACTTAAATAAGGGCCTATGGCGAGAACGTCCATGCGCGTGCGCTTAAAGCAATCGATGGCCTCTTCGGGCTGGCAGACAATCGGTTCATTTTCGTTGAAGCTAGTATTCAAGAGCACGGGAATTCCGGTTTTGCGCTCGAAGCCGCGAATCAATTCGTAGTAGAGCGGATTCTCCTCGCGGCTGACGCTCTGCAGGCGGCCGGTATCGTCGACGTGATTTACGGCAGAAAGCTGCGCGCGTTTCTCAGGACGAATCTTGTACACGTGCAGCATGAACGGAGATGGGTGATCATGCTCGAAGTATTCACACTGGCGTTCCTCGAGAATCGACGGCGCAAATGGACGAAACCACTCGCGCTGCTTGACGCGCGCGTTCAGCGCATCTTTCATTCCGGGCATACCGGGATGAGCCAGTATGGAGCGGTTGCCTAGCGCCCGCGGACCCCATTCCATGCGTCCCTGAAACCAGCCCACAACGTTGCCGGCTGCGATTCGTTGGGCCACTGCGTCAAGCAATGGTTCGCGTTCCAGTCTGCAATAGCGCAGTTTTGCTTTCGTCAGAGCGGATTCGATGCGCGCGTCGGAAAACTCGGGGCCGAGATATGAGTTCTTCATCACAAAACGGCGCGGCTGCTTGAGAACGGCGTGGTAAGTATGCAGAGCCGCGCCGATGGCCAATCCTTCATCGCCGGCGGCAGGCTGGATCCATGTCCGCAGAAATGGAGTGCGCGTGAAAAGCTTTCCATTGGCGACGCTGTTAAGCGCGCATCCGCCCGCCATTGCGAGATCCTGGGACGGGACGCGCTGGTGCAGTTGGTTGAGGAGGTGGAAGAACACATCTTCGAAGCGACGCTGCATCGCGTAGGCAAGGTCCATGTCGCGCTGAGTGATTTCCGCGTGCGGCTCACGCGGATCGCCGAAGCTTTTCACCATGCGATCAGAAAAGTGCCGAGCCAGCCGGACAGTGCCATTCGGCAAAACCTGCATCCCTTGATTGCTTCCCAGAGGCTTAAAGAAACTATGGTCAAGGTTAAAGCTGCCATTTCTGAAACCAATGACGTCGGCAACCCTCTCGCAGAGTGCGTCTCGTCCATACGGCGCCAGGCCCATGACTTTGCCTTCATCGCCGTACTGGTGGTAACCGATGAACTCGCAAATCATGGCGTAGAAGCTGCCCAGGGAGTCGGGCAAGAAAACGCGATCGAGCACCTCGATCTGATTGCCTTCGCAGCGGGCCATCATGGTGGAAACGAAGTCTCCGGAGCCGTCGTAGCTGAAGCCCGCGGCTTTATCCCAGGGCGAGCAGTAGTAAGCGCTGGCAATGTGCGCGATGTGATGCTCGAGGTGATGCTCCTGGAAGCGAAGCGTTTTGGGATCGACATTGAGCGCCTTGGCCAGCAGCAAACCTACATCGCGCACAGCTTGCTTACGCTGGCGCAAGCGGATGAAGTTGAGAATCTTGGCGGGATTAGCGAGGGCGTAGCGAACTTTGTCGGCCAGGTTGGCGTCGTTGTCCTGGCCTATAGCCACGTGATCGACATCTCTAATTTTCGCGCCAGCGAAATCCAGACAAGCCTTGATGGCAAGCGTGGGAAAGCCAGCGTAGTGCTTGACGCGGTTGAGGCGCTCTTCGCCGATAGCGAATACGACTTCGCCGTCCTGCAGGAGTGCAGCCGAGGCATCCGCGTGAAACATGTTCAGTCCCAGGATCAGCATCGGCGAGAGTAGTTTCCTCGATTCAATTCTGTGCAGTGTTTCATGCAGGCTTTTGAGCAACGAACATCAGCAAAGGCGCCCAGTGGCGGCTTCGCCGCGCCAAGCCGGGGAGCGGGCTGCCGAACGACACGAGTTTTTCGCCCGAGAAGCCAGCCTGGGCCAGCACTCGTTCAAACTCGGGCCTGGAGTAGTGATGGCGCGAATAATTCAGGAACTTGCACCAACTTTGTCCTAAGAGATTACCCAACTGATGACACGCAAGCTGCAGTCGACGCACCACGGAATTGCGGTTAGGCACTGATACCAGCAATAACCCTCCTGGTTTAAGAACTCTGGCAAATTCGGTTAGACAAGCAGCGGGATCGGGCACATACTCCAAGACACTCGAGCATAGGATGCCGTCCAGCGAGCGATCATCCAACGCCAGACGGGCGATCGTCCGCACTTGGACAAAGCTAAGCCGATCAGAACAATTTTCTGCTGGAGCAGACTGGGCCGCGGCAATCATTTCGGAAGCGGCATCGACGGCAAGTACACTGCAGCCGCGCTTCGCCAACCAGCGTGCAAGTGTGCCAGTACCGCAGCCTGCATCAAGCCAAAGAGTGCCCGCCAAATCCCGACCCTGCAGGGACTTCATCAAAACAATCTGACGCATCTGAAACGAATGCTTTCGATAGCGCTGTTCCCATTCAGCCGCCAGAGAGGCGTGATACGCGACCGCATCGAACTCTGTCCGGGTAGCCATCACTGCTCGCGCTTCATTCGCAATTCATAAATCTTGGCTTTGATGTGGAAAAACTGAATGCCCTGGAAGCCACAGTAAATCAGCCCGGGCACACCATCCAAGAATCCCATCCGAAAAAAATACTTGTATAGAAAGAACAGAAAGGGCGAGCCGGGCAGAGACAAACAGTTCTTTTTCAGCCAGCGGCGGCGCTGCGCTTGGGTTCCGAACAAGGAAGGCGCCAAATCGTGGTAACTGCTCCCGCCCGTCATCCACGCTCGCGCTTCCCAGTTCGAATATTCATCGTGTTTCAGGATGTAGCGCGAGAGTGAATTCACGTTGTGGTGGACCAGCGGATTTTGCAACCTCACCGTTCTTCCTTCGACCACGATACGCTCGTGTGCTTCCATATCGCCCATGGAAGTGTCCTGATCCTTGAACCGGCATTCGAAGCGGCCCTTGCCGCGACGAAGAAGTCGAGGGCTGGTGTAGAAGCTGGCATCCCCGTGGCGAAGCACCCGTCCCAGGAAATGCATGCGCAAGGCGAAGTAATAACCGTCGTAACGGGGATCCTGCACGGCTTGCCGGATTTCTTCCACTGATTCCGTGGTCAGGACTTCGTCCGCATCCAGAAGAAGAATCCAGTCGTAAACCAGCGGCAGCGTGTCCATGGCCCACTGACGCTTCTTGGGCCAGCCACCGTGATAGTGGAACTGCACGACTCTCGCGCCAAAAGAGCGCGCGATATCCGCGGTTTCGTCGGTGCTACCGGAATCGATGACGTAGATTTCACCGGCCCCGCGCAGAGATTCCAGGCAACGAGGTAGGTTGCGTGCCTCGTTGCGGACGGGAATGATCACGCTCACGGGTAAGGATACGACGCATGGCGTGTGCGGCGAGGGCCTCGGAGTCTCGAGTGTTTGCATAGGCGCTACTAGACCACTCGAAACATACTACCGCCGAATCGGACGGCTCCCATATGACAGAAAAGATGACAGCGGAGCTAATCTCGGTTCAGTGGCGGCTCTCGCTATTAACCCTTTGGAGACGTTGCTGATGGAAAGCCGCTTTTCAACCACGATTCGGAGGATGAGTTGACCTAAACTGTGAAGCGTCGTGGAAGCTAGAAGAAAATTCGAGTTCAAGGAGTTTCATGCGCATCCTGATTACGGGTGGGGCCGGTTTCATCGGCTCGCATCTCTTGGACTACCTTCTCGGCCAGGGGCACCGCGTCACGATTATCGACGACCTCTCGACCGGAAGTATGGAAAACATTCGCGAGGCCAAGGAAAATCGCCGGTTTCAGTACTGCATTGAGACGATCTTCAACAAGCCCCTGCTCGCGGAATTGATCGACGATGCGGAAGTCGTATTCCATCTGGCAGCTGCCGTTGGTGTGTTCAACATTGTGGAATCGCCGGTACGCACTATTGAGACGAATGTGGGTGGCTCTGAATTGGTGTTGGAATTGGCGGCCAAGAAAAAGAAACGCGTGCTGATCGCTTCCACCTCGGAGGTCTACGGTAAGTCCACCAAGTTTCCTTTCTCTGAAGAAGATGATCTTGTTCTGGGGCCAACTACAAAAGGGCGCTGGAGTTACGCCTGCTCGAAGGCGATTGATGAGTTTTTGGCACTGGCTTACCATCGGGAACGCAAGCTCCCGGTCACGATTGTCCGGCTGTTCAACACAGTAGGTCCGCGGCAAACCGGCCGCTACGGAATGGTCTTGCCGACTTTCGTCAAACAAGCACTTTCCGGTGTGCCCTTGACTGTATTCGGCAATGGCGAACAGTCCCGGTGTTTCACCCATGTGGGAGACATCGTCAAGGGATTAGTGCAATGCATTTCCTGCGATGCGGCGGTTGGTCAGGTTTTCAATCTCGGCAACACTGAGGAAGTGACGGTGAACGCGCTGGCGGAGAAAATCATCCGGGCAACTCGGTCGACCAGCACGGTCAGATATCTTAGCTACGATGAGGCGTACGGTGCGGGCTTTGAGGATATGCAGCGGCGTGTCCCTGACATTTCGAAAGCAGGTCAGTGGTTTGGGTATCGCCCGACCCAGTCGCTCGACGACATTGTTAAGAGTGTGGTGGCCTGCTGCAGGTTGAATTCGCGCCCTGCCGATGGCCACGCGAGCGAGGTGAGAAGGCTTAGGGTGGGTCAGACGACGGAAGCATTACCGGCGTAGATGAATTCGGGTCGTGCTTTGAGATTGTGAAGCGCCACGATTTTATCGCCGCAGTGCCCCTGACTGACAAATAGACGGAGGAGAGTGTGACGGCAAGCTCCGCAGTCTTACGAACCGAAGCGCAGAATCCGAGACAGACGCAGCTAGCCCAAGGACTTCCTGCCAATATGGAATTGAAAATTAATATTGGCTGTGGCTTGTCCGGAGCACACGGCTGGTGCAACATTGACAACTCACCCACCATTCCGCTGTCACGACTTAAACTGGGGCGTCTATTGTTCCGAACCCCAGCTTGGCCCAAAGATGTGCGCCGCTACGACGTGAAAAAGGGGCTGCCGTTTGCCGATCAAAGTGTGAGCTGTATTTATTCGTCACATACGTTTGAACATTTCTCTTGGGCGGAATCGCTCGCAATTGCGAAGGAGTGTTTTCGGGTGTTGCGGCTCGGAGGAGTGCTGCGCATCGTGGTCCCTGATCTGCAACTCATCGCCCGCGAGTATTTAAGGGATTCTGATCCCATGGCCTCGCACCGCTTTGTGGATCGGCTTTTGTTGAGCCACAGCATCCACGACTTGTTCCATCGTGGAGCGCACCACTCTCAGATGTTTGACGAGAGTTCTCTCATCGCACTTCTACGGCAAGCCGGTTTCGAGCAACCTGCCGTCAGCAGCTTTATGCAGAGCCGCATCGCGGATATCACCTTGATCGAACTCGAACAGCGCAAACACGAGAGCTTGTACGTGGAGAGTGTACGGCAGGAAACAGTTACTTCTTCCGCTTTGGCAGATTGACCGCTAATTGGTCATCTCTCGCGATATCGCAAGCAACTCCTGCACGTGCCTTGCCCAGGAGAAATCAAGCGATCTTTCCTGCCCCGAGTTTGCCATTTCACGCCCGAGTTCCCGGGTGTTCGCGATTGCCGCCACCTGACTCGCCAGAGCAGTGGGAGAAAAACATGGGAAATAAAGCGCTGCGCTACCGCAAACTTCACGATGCACCTGAAGATCGGAAGCCACGATGGGCAACCCGCTCGCCATGGCTTCAACCAGCGGATGAGCAAAGGTTTCCGCGTAGGCGGGAGTAACGTATACATGACAGGCGCGGTATAGGTGATGCAGCAAGTGATATGGCACTGCACCAAGCTCGACGACTTGATCAGCGATTCCCAGACGCTGGATTAATTCAGCCGCGGCCTCGGTGCGATAGGCTCCTGAACTCTCCTCGGAAGACAGTTTGCAGGTGAGAAGCAGCCGAACATCCCTGCCACCCAAGAGCTCCCGAATATGGGGTATGGCTCGCAACAGGGTCTCGAAATTCCGGTAGTAGTTGTAGTGACTCACGAAGATGAGGCGCAGGGCGTCTTTGCCTGAATCGATCTTGTCCTGGATTTCAGCAGGCAATTGGGTGTGGTCGCGGAAGAATATGTCGGGATCGAAGCCGTGATAGATGCTGACGACTTTGCCTCTGGTCCACAGTCGCAGTGTATCGGCAAAAGCCTTGCTTGGAGCCACGGTGCAGTCAGCCCAGCAGACCGAGCGCCGAGCGAAGAAGGCTCGCACCCGCGTGTCCAGCAAGAAGCGGTACGCCTTGCGGGAACGAAGGTCGCGACCAAAGTCGGGAGAAGTATAGAGAGAGTTCCCGGAAAGAAGGATCTGGGGGACGGGCGATCGCCGGAGGGCGAAATTGCCAGCCGAGATCAGTATGTCCGCGCCGCTCTCCCGGATCATTCGGGGAAGCAGGGACTGTTCCCAACAGAATCGCCCTGCCGCGCCAGCGGGAATTTCCCTTGCAACGAAAGAAATGTTGGGCGGATTGCCAAGCCCATCCCTCAACTGTGGAGTCAGAGTCAGAGTGGCCCGCAGCCCCGGATGAGCAGAGAGATGGGGCACGACGTTACGCACATAAGTTAACCCGCTCCCAGCGCTCGCGGCGAGGCAGTTAAGGAAGAGATGCATCATCGACCCAGGGTAGCGGTGCTGGAACTGCGAAACCGTGCGCGCGGAGAAATCGGTACAGCCGCGGGAAGCACATTAGCCACGATGAAGGCCAGAGTCCGTCCAGCAACCGGCCAGACCGGGTAACGACATTTCCAAACCCAGTTGGGCAGGCCGCTTCTTAAATCGCAAGAAAACAATGATCCGTGTGGCGCTGACGAGGCCATCAAAAGCCCTCAGAAATTGGCGTGATTATAGATCAAAGTTTTGCGAACCCTGCTCGCTTATCGCTTGCAGGCATCAGCATTGCCAACCCCAAGCCGGTTGTGAAGAACGGGAACTACTTGAAGTCCTCGAAATCGAGTGAGTGCGGCAGATTTGGTTTGCTGTCGCGGATTGCAGCCGCGTACCTTACTTGCCAGCTTCCCACTGTGCCAAGTTCAGATGAATATTTGTTGGTGACGGCAGTGAACTCAAGTTCCCTTTTTTATGCAAGCGCAAGCCTGTGGGAGTTCCACTAAGATGGCCTCAACGCTGGCGGACGCAACGACAGACCCCACTGTGGACAAGGCGCTGCTAGAGTTGTTGGTCTGCCCTAGAGATCATCAGGTTCTCGAACAACGAAAACACCATTTGCTTTGCCCGAGCGGTCACCGTTACCCGATTGTCGAAGGAATCCCCATTCTCCTGCTCTCGGAAATACCGCAAACCCACGTGGAAGGCACTCGTTCCCTGCAGGTCGGCGCGTCCTGCGAATCGATGCCTGCAAGCCTTCCCAGTCCGCTGCCCGGTGAAATCGATCCGTTTGTGCAAGACATCATTGGCGCGACAAATGGCATGTTGTATGTCCGCCTGGTGGGCAAACTCACTGATTATCCGATTCCATATCTCCGGCTGCCCCAGGGGAACGGCAAGCGGTTTCTGGAGATCGGATGCAACTGGGGACGGTGGTGCGTGGCTGCAGCCAGGATGGGCTATCGTCCCGTGGGAATCGACCCGTCGCTGAAGGGAATCCGTGCGGCGCGGCAGGTGGCACGGCAGCTTGGGATAGAAGTGCACTATGTGGTTGGGGATGGCCGCCATTTGCCCTTCGCCGCCGGCACTTTCGATCAGGTGTTTTCCTACAGCGTCCTGCAGCATCTTTCCAAGGAGAATGCCCGCCTCACATTGCAGGAGGTTGCGCGAGCGTTGCACTCAGCTGGAGGCTTCCTTGTGCAAATGCCGAATTGCTTTGGCATTCGCTGTCTTTACCATCAAGCCCGCCGAGGATTCCACGAGGGCCGCGATTTCGACGTGCGTTACTGGACTCCCAGGGAGTTGGCCTCAACTTTCCGCGCGACGTTCGGATCTGCCCGCGTCTTTGTGGATGGTTTTTTTTCACTCAACGCACAGATCAGCGACGTAAATCTTCTTCCCTGGAAATATCGCACCGTGGTCTACGCTTCAGAGACATTGCGTAAAATCAGCGTCGTATTCCCGCCCCTAACCTATGTGGCAGACAGTCTGTACATCGAGGGAACGGTCAAGCGGTAGTCCGTTGCCTAGGGGCGATCTGCGGCAGTCTTGTGAAACGACGGTCCGCATTTAGGTCAACCCGCCATCAGTGCTGGTAGCGAAGTAGTGGAGGAAGAGATGAATTATCGAGCGAGGGGAGCGGTGCCGAGACTGTGAGTCCATGCGTGCGGGGCGCTCTGCGCGGCGGTTGCGGCGCAGGTTGCAGTCCAAGGGAGAATATCCACCATAATGAAAGCCAGAGCCCAGAAAAAGACGCAGACATAATAGCCTGGGGCAAAGAGCCAGTCTTCAAAGGCGGCATGGACCAAGCCAGCTGCTAACACCCCCGCCAATGGAATTGAGGGTGAGAAGACATTTCCGGTTCGGCGTGTCTGTGCCAGGGCGCGGCCCACATTCACAGCAATCAAAAAGACCAGCGCAAGAAACGGAATATCTCCCACAAATCCGACCCATTCCGTAATCGCCAGGTAGCTGTTCCCATGCTCGCGGGTTGCCTCACGGAGTGACTTGAAACTTCCAGCTGGCTGCACCACCTCGCTGCTCGTGGGACTGGTTCCAAACCCACTGCCAAGCCAGGGGTGAACCTCAATCGTTGAAACGGTCTCATCCCACGCGGACCTGCGCGATGCGAGAATCCCTTCCTCTCGGTGCCCTTTGTAAACGAAGACGGAAGTGAGCGAGTCCGAAGGTTGCTCATGTAGAGGAACCACCGCCGCCACGAATGCGGCTAAGAACAGAGCAACGCCCAATCCTTTGAGCAACAGGCCATATCGACGCACAGCGACGCATAACAAAATACAGGAGACCACCGCCGCAGCGATACCTGCGCGGGCATAGCTGCTAAAAAGCAATAGCAGTGCGAGTGCGAAAGCGAATGTGCGCCGCCGGCGGGTCGGGCCCCGTTCGCTGGCCAGGACTCCCCACAGCAGGATTGGCGCTGCGGCCACTCCCATCACAGCGCCCAAGGAGTTTGGGTTGTCGAAAATCTCGGAGTGCACGATGAAATAAGAAATTGCCGTAACGTATACCAGCAGCTCGCAACCCAGTAGTAATTTCGAGAAAAAACTCGCCTCCCTTCCGATCACAGCCAGGCGCACTCCGGTCGAGCCATAGAGGAAGAGGAGCAGCAAGCTGGTCGCCTTAAGAAAGGCCACGTGGGGATAGGCCGACACGGCGGCGGATACCAAGGCGGCCACCACGCAAAAGAATGCCAGCAGATGGAATGTCGAGAACGAGCACCGCTGATCTCTGACGTAAACAACCAGACCAGCAAGCGCACCCACGGCCAGAACAAGCCATCGCCCGGAAGTCCACGCACCATTCATGGGCAGCACCATGCCGGCCCACAGGAAAACCGCGAGCAGAAGGGGAAAAAACCGCGCCCGGTAATTCCAAATTGCCAGGATCAGCGCCTGAACAAACAGCAGGGTCGCAAGCACGTCGGAACTGCTGAAGTACGCGGGACGGAAAACCGCAGCATACACGGCGAACAGACAAGATATGGCGATCGTGACTGGCAGAAAGAACCTGGACCAGCGGTCACTCATGCAACCCGTCTCCCGTAGGCAGCACGGCGCTGGCCATGCCAGCGGCCCAGGCTTCAGGCGAATATTGCTCAATGCGTTCCCTGCTTCGCTGGCCCATAAGGGATCGGAGTTCAGCGCTACGGGCAAGTTCGTCCATAGCGGAAGCGAGTTGGCCCACGTCACCGGCAGAAACTACGCGACCATTCCGCCCGTTTTCGATCAAGTCGGCAACACAGCCTGCGGCATCGGAGGAAATGACGGGCAAACCGCACGCCATCGCTTCATTCACAACCAGACCCCAGGGATCGGTGTGAGTGGGGAAGACCAAGACGTCCGCCAGCGCATAGTACGCAGCCAGGTGTTCGCGCTGCGCGAAGCCTGCAAGATGAATCGATCCGGGACGAATGGCCGCCGCGCGCTCAAGAAGAGCGGATCGAGCGGCACCGTCTCCGACAAATACCAGACCGATTTCCTTTCTAAGTTCCGATGCCAGTGCTGCGTAGGCGAGGAGAAGATCAAAAATGCCTTTTTCTGGCACCAGGCGGCCAGCAAAGAGAAAAAAGCGAGCAGGTAAGCGCAGCGCCTCGCGATGCATGGTGGCGTCCCTGCGAATGACTTCGGCTCGCTGTGCAAAGAACCGAGTGTCAACCGCGTTCGGTGCGGTATAAATCATTTCCTTCGGCACGCCGTACGTCTTCAAATACTCGATCGAGGATTTTCCTGGAACCACAAATGCATCGCAACCGCGCAGGAATCTTGTTTTGAGAAATTCTATCAAGGCATAGCCGCTGCGTAAGTCTCTGGTTGTGCTCTCCGCCCACAGACTAAATGGAACGCGATTTCGCCGCGCCCAAGCCATAGATTGCCACGAGGCGACGTAGTTGTAGCCACCGCACACGATGAAATCTGGGGACGCTCGCCGCAGCGCCGTTTCCGCTCCCCAGTTCAGCAAAAAGCTGTGCCTTCCGACTCTTCGCCTCCAGCAAGGAAGCACCTGGTAGGAAAAACGAATCTCATCTTTGTAAACCAGCCACTGGCGCTGGGTTCGATCGTTTTCAGCCAGGAAGATCACGTGCAGATCGATCCCATTGTGCTGCGCAAGCGCGTTGAAGACAGGAATTCGGTAGGGTGCGATGATCTCAGTAATGATCACAACTCGGCGGTTCATGCCAGGCACTCTCGATAGACGGCCGCGAGCTGAGTAGCTTGATGCGCCGAGGTCAGGTTTTGAAGAATGGTGCGGCGAGCTGCCTCGCCCATCTGCCCTCGAAGCTGTTGGTTTTGCAGAAAGACTGAGATCGCCGCGATTAGTTCTTGCAGGTTGCCCGGATCGATCAGCCAGCCATTGATGCCATGCCGGATAATTCCATCAATGCCCTGACCTCGGCACGCGATCACCGGTTTTTCGCTGGACATTGCCTCCAGATAAACACAACCTAGACCTTCATATCGGCTGGGCAAAGCGAAGAGTACGCAGCGGCGCATTGCATCGGCGACCTGCTTTCGACTTTGACGGCCGAGAAAGCGAACCTTGCCGGCAAGGTTGCAGTCGCTAACCAATCTGGTCAGGCGGCGACGTTCGGGGCCGTCGCCGATAATCTCCCATGAGATATCCGGATAATGGGGAAGGACGGCCGCAAGTGCTCCCAGGAGCAGTTCGTGGCCTTTAACTGGAATCAGGTTGCCGACGCTGAGGATGGTGTTGGGCTGGGAAGTGGTCGATGCCGGAGAGAACAACTGCGCATCAACGCCGTTGTAAATCACTCTTGCATTTACAGGAGCAGCGGCGCCGTCGACCACCTTCTTGGCAACCTTGTCGCTGACGCAAATCACCCGCGATGCCGAACGATAGACAAATTGGGCAACGCGCTGGCACCATTCACCGGCGTATCCGCGAACCTGGTTGTCGAAGAATGCGTCCAGGCCGTGGACGGTAACCACACAAGGGATCTTCAGCTCCCGACTCAATAGCACCGCTGCATGCCCGCACGGCAGCGCAGCATGGGCATGGATTAGATCGATCCCGTGCGAACGGTGCAATTTGCGGACCTTGGAAATGAGACTTGCATAAAGAAAGGCCCCTGCGGAAGCGAGACCGATTCCACCTGGAATGGAAGGATAGCGGATCCAAGCCGCCACGGGCGTAATGGCGTTCGATCCTACGCTACCGCGATGCAACGGCTGCACAGCCACGACAGAGCTGTTGACCCCGAACTCCTTCATTGCCCGCAATGGCTCCGCGATAAAGCACCCTTCTGCATCGTCGGAGGCAGTGGGATAAAAGGGCGTGAGAGTCAGGACACGAATTGTGGGTTGATGTGTTTTTCCTCCGAACTGGCAGTTCACCATCCGCAGATCCGGTTGCGTACTGGCCGCTGATGCACACATATTCGGCTCAGCTCTTCCTGGAGACTGCGATCAGGTATGGACTACTAAAGCGATTACCGATGTCATCGAGTCTAGAGATCCTTAACAGTTTTTGGACAGCCCTGACGGGAAAATCGACCATTTTTGGCAGGGCGTACGTGCAACGAAACGTCTTGTGATAATCGCAATGCAGTACTCGCAAGCCAGCCTTCTCCAGCGTCTGACGCATTACGGCACTTCGCATCAGGGCAAAGCGGTGCACGCGCAAGACCTTGGGAGCAAACCAGCCACAAAGCAACCTGTGAATGTGGGTTAAATTGGGCACAATGATGACCACGAGTCCGCCCGGCTTCGTCCATTCTGCGTGTTTCCTAACTACTAACTCATGGTCGTCAAAGTGTTCAGCGAAGCCCCCCGAGAGGACGAGGTCGTATTTTTTCGCAGGTACGAACTCAAAGAAATCCGCACTGATGAGTTCTGCGTTTTGGACGCCGTTGCAAGACAAATTAGCTCGAACATATTCCATGTTATTCGAGTAATCGAGTCCATCCACACGGTATCCAAATTCCTTGTTTATGTAGATCATGTAGTTGCCGGTGCCACATCCGATTTCAATGGCATCGCCCCCACCGGCATTGGAAAGAAATCTTGACAGCACGGGGTGTTGCTCATGGACCGGCCCATCATATCGCTGCACGGGTGGCAACTTCTCCCATATTGAATTCCAATAGTTCTTGCCTGCGGCGTCTCCTGCAGCGTCAGAAGTAGACTGCTGCTCGCTTTGCGCGGATACGGCGGCTTCGCATGACGCGGACGCACTGTTCATCGTTTACGCCTTGCTCACAATACATTTACCGAATGGCTGATTCGATTCCACAGAGTTAGACTCAGTGTGTAAACACCAAGGTATGCCAAGGCTCCCAGAGTGACTAGTACCAAGACATGAACCGGGAACATTGTCTTCACGGTTACAAGACTGACTGCCATAACACAGGTGGCGGGAACCGACATTGCCACCGCGGCGAACAGAGGTGGCCTGGTCAGATCCCTCACGAAATAGTAGTTCATAAGTGCGACAACACCTTGACTGAAGGCCGTTGTGAACGCAGCCGCGAGGGCTCCGTACTTGGGAATAAAGAACAGATTCAGCACCACATTCGTTGACGCTCCGGCGAGAACCGCGACGAGGTATTTCTTTTCCCGGCCATTCGGTATGAGTTGTGCTCCGCAATAGCTTGCCGCTGGGCCGGTGATGATGGTCAGCATCAGCCAGCGGAATAGAATTCCCGACCCCGAATATTGACTTCCAAAAACCAACTGAGTGAGAGGAACCGCCAAGATAAAGCCGCCGACCGCGATCGGTAAAGCCAGACCGACGGTAGCATTGCCGAACCAGCGCAGATATCTTTTCTCAGCATTGCGATTCTGTGCATTGCGACCCTGGCCCGCGGTTTCCGAGAGCAACGGCAGAAACACCTGGCCCAGGATCGGGAGGAAAGACATTGCCATTGTCATCAGCCCATAGCTGGCCACATACGTTCCCAGTTCTGCGTCGGGTCGAAGGTACTTGAGCATGACGACATCGATTTGGTCATAGATCATTGACATGAGGCTGGAAAATCCCATGACCAGGCAGATCGGCAGGAAAATACCCCAGGTTTGCGGCGAGATCACGGGCAGGGGAATGTGATATTCGCGGCGTGCTGGCAGCCAGATAAACGCAGTGCTCAGACCTAGGGAGAGCAAGGTTGCTAACGGAACAATCCACGCGTCGCCGGAACCGCGAACTAGCGCGAGAATTAAGCCAGCATAGGCAAGTTGTGCCAGCGCTCCTTGCGCCGCGATCATCGACATGCGCGAGCGAGCGGCGAAAATCCATTGTGTGTCAAGACTGCCTGCCACAAAAGCCAGACCGGAAAGCATTATCAAAAGACGGGTCTGGCCGTCCGGCGGCGCAAACAACAAGGTAAAGAGCGCGAGTAGAACGTAGGCGCCAGTCGCAAACACAACCCGTGCCCCGAGAACGTGCTTAACGAGGAATGCAACCTTTTCGCTGTTCTTGGCTGCTTCTCGCAGCGCATACGTAGAGAAGCCGGGTGAGGCCAGCAGGCCAAAAAAGCCAGCGACTGCGCCAGCGAACCCCAATCGTCCGTACACCGCAGGTCCGAGAGCGCGAACCACTCGCGGGAACACGATGAGAGGAATCGCCTTGTTCAGCAAGTCAAGCAAGACTAAGGCAACGGAGTTATTGATGATGCGAGGCAGACCCACCGCCGGTGGAGAAGACTGCTCTCGTTTCAACTGCGCGGTCGCATTCATAGTGCGATCGCTCGCACACTGTGGAATCGCACGCAACTTGCGAGCAGAATGGGTTGCAGACTCATGCGTGCGCGCTCCTAGCTTGGGTTAGTCTTCTGCTTAAAACCAGCCAGCGAAACAGCAGTGGGCTTCGATCAGCGCCGGCTTTATGCTGTTGATAAAGGTTGGCAACTGTGGTCGGTAGGATCACATGGCGCAGCCGCCCCGAAATATCCGCGATTGCTTCCTCCATTTGGCGGTGCAGGCTGGTGCGAAACCAGGTATCGAGCGGCGGCGTGAAGCCTTGCTTCCGGCGGCAACGCACTTCCGGAGGGACCCAATCCGGCAAGCAGCGGCGTAGCAGAGCCTTACCCTGACCGTGGGCGATGTGATACTCGAGTGGCAAGGACGCGGCAAATGCAAAGAGGCCTCGATCCAGAAACGGGGTTCGACATTCGACCGCACTGAACATGCTGGCGCGGTCTACCTTCACCAAAATCTGCTCAGGCAAATATCCGTTGGCCATGTCTTCTATCGCCGAAAGCGGATAGCTTAAACGCGCGTGTCGTACGGCCGCATCCTTCAATTCCTTTAGCCCTGCAAGGGCGCTTTCTTGATACTCAGGCTGAAAGCAGGAAAGGGTCGAAGATCGTTCCAGTTCAGGATAGAGAAGCTGCCAATCATTCTTTTGCAGAAAATTCAGCAGACCGATACCACGCCATCGAGTGTCCCAGCGGCGAAGCAGCAGGTCGGCAGCGAGATGAATCCCCGGCACGCGGCGGACAGGGTGCCAGCGAGAGTATGAAAAGAATGGCCGGTAACCACCAAAACATTCGTCTCCGCCATCGCCTGACAGCATGACCTTGCAGTGCTGACGCGCAGCCCGGCAAACCGCGAACGTGGGGAACATCGAGGCGTCGGCAAAAGGTTCGTCGTAGTGATCAATGAGAGCGTCAAAAATGTTGAGAAGTTCAGCCGAGGAAAACCGCACTTCATGATGATCAGAACTGATGTGTTCCGCGATTTGCTTGGCGTATGGCGCTTCGTTAAGTTCTTCCTCATCGAAGGATGCACAAAAAGTCGTGAGAGAAGTGTTGGGGAGGAGCTCCCGGATAGTGCTGACCACGAGCGTCGAATCGATGCCGCCGGACAGGAACGCGCCGACTGGCACATCACTGCGTAGGCGCAACCGGACGGCTTCCCGGAAACGATGCCGGACGGCCTCGATCGCATCCTCTTGGCTGAAAGGCCGGTGGCCATTCGAATGGACAAATTCGGGTCGCCAATACCGAAATGTACGCTGGTCCGATCCAGGCCCGAAGACGATTGCCTCCCCTGCCCGAAGCTTGGACGCTCCCTTGAGATGAGTTCGTGGTGCAGGAATGTAACCCAGCGCCAGGAACTGAGCCACAGCCGCCACGTCCAGGCTGCGATCCATATCTTCCAGCGGCAGCAAGGCCTTCAACTCCGAGGCGAAGGCTAGACCCCTGCCGTCGTGGATGGGGGCCCAATAAAGTGGCTTCTCTCCAAAACGGTCACGGGCTAGAAACAGCTGTTCTTTGCGAGTGTCGACGATGGCGAACGCATACATGCCCTCCAAATCGTCGAGCATCGAGGTTCCCTTCTCCTCGAACAGATGCACCAGAACTTCGGTATCGCTTTGGGTAGAAAAGCGGTGGCCTAGCGCCACCAATTTCTTGCGCAACTCAAGATAGTTGTAAATCTCGCCGTTACACACCACCCAAACTGTATCGTCTTCGTTGCTGATCGGCTGAGCACCACCCTCGATGTCGATTATCGCCAGTCTCAGGTGACCCAACAGGCAGCGTCCATTCATAAGCGTTACGCGCTGGTGGCCATCGGGCCCTCGGTGCCGCAGGCGCAACTGCGCTTGCTCTGCCCAAGCCTGTGCAGAATTTCCTAAGGGACGAGCCGGATCGAGCATGCCAAATATTCCGCACATGATTAATTTTTCTGACGTTGAGCGACAACTTCCTGAAAAACTCCCGCCCACCGCTCCGTAACTCGATCCCAATCAAACTTCCGTGAATGTCGGGCAGCGGCCGACGCCATCGATTGCCGCATCGCTGGATCGCTCAGCAGCACGTCCAAATATCGGGTTAGTTCCGCATCTGACTCTGCCAGGAAGCCGGTCTCTCCGTGTAACACGTACTCTGGGCGGTACACATTCATGGCGATTGCCGGCAAGCCGCAAGCCGCCGCTTGTCCGAGCACTTGTGGATGACCCTCGACAATGCTGGGGAAAAGAAAAACATGCGCCCTCCTTATTTCTTCCCCGAGTAGCACGGGTGGCAGATGCCCCAAGAAGGAGACGTTGCGGCACTCGTACTTTCGGCACAAGGCGCGGCAGCATTCTTCGGTTTCACCACGACCCGCCAAACGGAACTGCACATTCGGCCAGCGTGCGGCATGCTCAATCACCAGTTCGACTCGCTTCCACGGTCGAAAGGATCCAGCATAAAGAACGGTTAACGGCCGGGCGTTGTGGGTTGATGCTGGTTGATCGCCGGGGAAGAAGAAGCGCCGATCGATCCCGTTGTAGATCGTTCCAGCTTTGACTCCGAACCTTTGTTGCACCGTTTCCGCAACATAGGCTGAGTTTGCGAATACGGCATCACCTTCAACGATGGAGCGCGCGACTAAACTCTTTCCGTCCGCGTTGTTCATTACCGACACAATATGCGTGACTACCGCCGTCCTGAGCCGAAGATTTTTGCGCAGCGCGAACACTGCCTGGTCGAGCGGCCCGAGTCTCGGGTAAAAGTAGACGTCAGGCGGGAAAGCAAGGGATCGCATTAATAGGTGGGCGGTATTTCCATGCTTGTAGTAAGGCAACAGCTTGGTATTCTTGCGCGCGGCGATGCGAGGATCAGGCTTGCCTTCGGTGATCATGATTACCCGAAACTGCTCCGGGGGCAGGCGGGCAACAATCTCTTTCACCGTGAGGTTTTGAGCGTTGGTATCGTCTTCGTCGGCAAACGAAGGAGTGAAGATCGTAATCGGTCGGATTGGCCGCTTCGTTTTCATCGCCACATTGGTCACTAAATCACAACTCCGTGTGCGGCTTTCGTTCTGCTCAATATCTTTGAATGCTCTCGAGCGTTGCTTGCAACCGATGAGTAAGTTCTCGAAAACACATGCACCAAGTCATCGGAGTCCATGGCGCTTCGAACCGTCTGCTGCTGGAAGGGTTTTTGGTTCTGGCTCTCAAGCAGCCCAGGAATCTTCGCGATCTCTTCCGAAGATTCCAATACGTAGCCGACATCAAATCGCGCGAATTGCTGAACATATCCGGAATAAGGATCTCGCAGCCATGCGCAGAGGAAGACGGGAATGCCCAAGGCAGCGCACTCCGTTGCAGTGGAAGATTGCACCGTCAAGGCCAATTGCGTGGTGTTCCACAACTGATCCGAGGGTGGGCCTGCAAGCACTTCAATCTGGCGCTCATGCTCCGGGACGAGGCGACGCAACATCCTCCGGTGGCCTTTGATGCTTTCAAAGGGGTGAAGCTTAAAAACAAGTCTCAATCCGCAGGTTTGAGCGAGGGAGCACAAACGCGGTAAGAGATCGCGATAGACCTCATCGCTGCGCCACCAGTAGGTCTGATAGGGTTCGGTGAAGAAAACAAGCCACGGCGCAGAGCGGCGAGCCACACGTTGCCATAGCAACGGTTTCGACGAAGTCGGCCCAACAATGGCTATCTTCTCCGGATCAAGATGGCAAATGCACCTCAGGTAATCCCCTTCCATCTCACTCTTGACCAAATAACAATCCGCATGGTTCGCCTTGATCGCCATCATGTAATCCAAAGCACCGTGATGACAGGCCAGGGCGGGAAGCCCGCGTTTCTTGGCCATGATGAGCGGAATGCTTGAAGGGGGATTGCTGTCATCGCCGCACAGGCAAGCGGTCACATTCTCCGATTCGAAGACCTGGCTCCAGGCATCGCGAAGGGCGATCCCCCAAGGCAGAAGCGCAGGAATCCGTCCAAGCACTCCCACTGCATCAGCCGTGTTGAATTCTTCGGCGCCGTCGACAAGCTGCTTTCTTAAACTATTCCACGCCTCGAGCAGGCAAGCGGTTTCCTGCTTGTCGCGCGGAACGAAGTATGGTGTCAGCGATGACGAGCGGACATTCGGCGGCAGCGATGTAATTCTAGCGTTGCTCCTGGAGTGGACTAACAAAAACTGAAGGCCTGGGAGCAGTTCAGCATGGGAAAGCGCAGCACGGGAAACATTGCTATAGGCTGACGGCAACAAGATGACCGGCCGCCCCGATGTGCGACCACGGCGCGTGAATCGCCGGCGGATGGAATGATTGGTGTCGAACTTATCCTCCAGCACTTGGCCAAACTGGGCGGTGTCTAGATGCGCAAGGGCGTCGTGATAGCGGCGTGCCCGGTGAATGACCGACTGGACACGGGTTTCCAAGATCGTCAATCGAGTGCCGAGGAGTCTCGCTAGAGCCGTGGCGAGAGGATGAGGACGACTGGAATACAGTTCGCAATTTGCGCTTAGTTTTTTCGACAATCGGTGGACCAGCATGAACTGCTGAAGCTGGTGAACAATCTCCAACGACAGCACCTCCCACCAATCGATTCCCCACCCGTCCACCATGTATCCCGTTCCGAGTTGCAGGAGTTGCCGAACCCGTTGCAGGTCCTCGATTTCTTCAGCGAACTGGCAGAGGTTGAAGAGCGGACAGCCGGCTTGCCGGCTCCAGCTTTCGTGGGTAGCTGCGGGGGCCCGGGCAAAGTCAACGACCAGGTCCCAACGCTCGCTGTGACCGATCAGAGGAAACGTGTCATCAGAATGTAGCAGCAATACTTTCACCCTTGCTCGCCTCCAACCAGGACACGCCCCAGCAGCCGACGAACACCATGTTCCAGACGTGGAGAAGATTTGATGGCAGCAGCCACATGATAGCGAGCAGCCTCTTTGAGGTGACGCACAGTCGAAGCGGTAACCGTAACGTCCAGGGTTTGCCGGGCACCCGTGGCAAATCGTTCCTTGTAACCCTCCGCGCCCAGTCCCATGTCAACCCGCTCAATTTCAGGATCGTCGCAGCCAGCTTCCACAATTTTCGAGAGCAGACAGAACCCCGGAGAAAATTGCCGCCAGTCGCTGTCGAACGTCGGCTGGTAATAAAACCAGCTGCCGGAGAACTGGAACCCGTAATTCCACGCCACCGGATGCTCACCTACGAGCAGGCGGCTGAGCACAATCCAACCTGCGGGGGAGAGCAAGCCGGCCAATTCGGCGAGGAAGGCCTGCCGCTGTGGGTGTGCGAGATTGCTATGCCGGCCCGCGGCAGAAAATCGGGCAATATGAGCATGCATAAACTCCGGCAGCTCCGCCTGAAGACTGTCACGCGACTTCAGATGATCAACGCTTACAGGTCCGTGCTTTCCCAAGCCTTTGAGGGCATAGCGAAGTGCCTTGCGGTTGGTCACGACCTCCCTTAGATTTCGTCGTTCCACGCACGATCCCAGCGCGATCTGAGCACACCGGTAGGCCGGCCGGGAAAATGTTCTGTAGCCATGCACTTGCGTTGCGGCCATAAGCGCACGGCAGGTGGCGGAATCTGCCGGCAGGTTCGCCGCTACCAACGCAGGTATTTTCAATCTTCTCAGCTCCCCAAAAACCAGATCCACAAACTCCAACCGGCGGGCAGGAGATGAAACAAAATCGCAATAGTCCGCCGTTGCATTTGTCAGAAAAAATGTTTCTCGTCGCACTTCGTCGATTGCCAGTGCCACGACGCCCACCAAGGACTCTCGCTCGTATGCCAACACCAGCAGAGGCAGGATGGAAGCTTGATATGCCCGACTGACCGCGAGTGCCCACTCGTAGGTATAGAAGACCTCCGGACATTCCATTTGCCACACCAGTTCATTCCACTGGCGGGCCAGGATGTCCTCGCCCGGAATTTCTCTGTGCAGAACTAGGCGCAAGATTTCCTGCTCTTCAAATGATTTGTGGTTTTCGCAAAAAGGTTGTAATAGCAGTTCTCCCTCAAGCGTTCGACCCCACAGCCGTGCTCCGGCTGGCCGGTCTAAACAGTTGCTGCAATGCACGATGAAAGCCCGAAATATGCGCTTCGAGTTCCGCGAGACTCATCTGAGCGGTGACGTGCACCCGCGGCAAGGCAAATTTAGGAGTCTGAGTTCCTAAGCCTCCGCCCACGTTGAGAAACGCACACTGGAAGCCAGCCCGTTGGGCCATTTGCACTTCTCGCGACCCAACCGAGGACGAATCGCCGAATGGATAAGCCAACGCCCATATCTCTTGCTCCAAAATCTGCTCGAGGCCGTGCTTGCTCTCCGAGATTTCGCTCCAAGCCACGTCGGGCGACGACTGCGACAGCATAGGATGAGAGAGGGTATGTGCCCCGATGCACATTCCCGCCCCGGCAAGTTGATGCAGTTCGGGCTGGTTCAACACTAGAAATCGGCGGCCGAGTACGGGATCCTCCCGGTATCTGGCATCCCATCGCTCAGAAAGTCCCAACTGCATTCTTATTCTCCCCAAAAGTGCTCTCCGGCGATTCAGGTCGTATTGCGAAAGCTTTCTTACCAACTCCCACCACAGGCAACGTTTCTTCTCCTGGCTTGTCTCCGCTCGCAGTCCGATTTCGAGCAGCTCCAACGTAAAGATTGCAGGAGTTGCAAGGAACATCAGATAAAGTTCCTCGTACCAGAGCATTGTGGACATGTGGCTGAGAGAAGCGCCAGTGACAAAGAATAGGCACTCAAGCTCGAATTCCTGAAGAATCGGCAGCATGTCAAATAGCGAGTTCCGCAAGCCGTCATCGCAAGTCAGTAGCACGGAACGCGGCGGCAATTCATGCTCAGCCTGACACCAGAGCAGGAATTCTTCTGGAGAGATTACGTTGTACTGATCCTTCAGGAATCCAAGCTGGCGGCGAAATGAATCCGCACTCACCAGATTGCCATCCAGGCCTGGATCAACGATTCTGTATCCTGCGGGCAAAACGCCGTGATAGGTCAGCACCGCGGGTCCAGTCCGTCCCGCCCGACGAAGATACCCCGCCTTGGACAGGCCAGGATATACAACGTGCTTCAGCAACGGACTGACCAGCCTCATGCTTTGGCCACTAAGTCCCAGCTCAAAGGAGTACCACGCTCGATGTCACGGGATGCGCGTTTGCCGACGATCTGCGGAAGGTGCCGTGTGTGCAACCCCTGCCCGGGTCGAATCGAGCGGATATTCTCTTCGCTGAAAGCTTCTCCCTGCCTCACAGCCTGGACTACAAAGAGCGACCGGCGAAAGACGCGGCTGCTTCGTTCGCTGTCCGTGAGGCCGAAGTGAATTTCTCCCAGAGATTTCTCGGCGACCCGAACCGCTTCTACCATTGCTTTGAACTCCGCCGGCTCAAGGGAAAATGCGCTGTCGGGCCCCTTCAACGATCGGGATAAGGTGAAGTGTTTTTCGATGATGCATGCGCCTAGAGCTACTGCCACCACGGGAACTGCGATATCCATCGTGTGATCCGACAATCCCACCGGAACTTCAAACCTTCTTTCCAGCTCAGGAATCGTTCGCAGGTTCATCTCGCGGGGGAGAGCGGGGTAAGCGCTGGTGCACCTCAGCAATGCGATTTTCCCGGCGCCTGCCTGGCGAGCAGTCTTAACGGCTTCCTCAATCTCCTCAATCGTAGCCATGCCGGTTGAAAGGATCAGCGGCTTACCGATGCGCGATATTTTCTGGAGAAGTGGAACATCAACCAGTTCGCAGGATGCAACTTTGTATGCGGGCACGCCCATGCTCTCCAGGAAGTCCACGGCACTCGAGTCGAAGGCAGACGAAAAGAAACCGAGCCCGAGATCGTCAGCGACTCGTTTCAGCTTAGGTTGCCAATCCCACGGCGTGTAGGCTTCACCGTAGAGTTCATGGAGGGTGCGGCCATCCCAGAGCGTACCGCCACGAATTTGGAAGTGCTCAAGATCGCTGCGGATCGTGATCGTATCTGGCGTGTAG
>Ga0208044_1000197_pt1 | contig 55905 bp, 51 predicted proteins | sample Sb_taG_8_FD_187712 | JGI IMG/M metagenome (GOLD analysis project Ga0208044, IMG submission 187712) | Peat soil microbial communities from Weissenstadt, Germany - Sb_50d_c_BC metaG (SPAdes) (version 2) | ecosystem: Environmental > Terrestrial > Soil > Wetlands > Peat | place: Germany...
TGGTTTCGTCTATGCCAACCTGGGTTGGATGCGTCGCGCCAACATTATGGGTGAGCTGCCCGCCGTACCCCACGATCCGGATTACGAGCAGTTCATCCAGGCCACCGGGTTTCAGTTCGAGCGCGACCTGGACGAGGCCGCCCTCGCCATCCACTATCCCGCAAAGTCGTCCAACCGGAAGCCGGACAGCACCCAACAGCCCCGCTTCTCGGAAGTCTTTGTGGGCAAAATCGACGGCGAACGGCTGCGCGCATATCTGCGCCAAATCTCCAGTTCGGTCGAAAATTACCAGACTCGGGACATCTACAACATCCCACTCGAAGGACGCACAGTACGAGTCGCCATCCTGGGCGTGGACACGGTCGCGGCCTCGAATCTCGACGACCCCCTCGTCATCCGCGGGATCATTGATCGTTCCCGCAAGCTTGCATCTCCGTTTGGCGGACCAGCTCTTCTGCGCCAGTATTACAAGGATGTCCCTTTCGCCAGCCTGGGCTGGGCGGTCTTCAAGGTTCAAGCTTCCACAGACCTCTCCACTTCCGGCCCGATCGGGTGGTCCTTTTTGTTCCCTAAACCAGCGACGGTCGTGGCCTCGCTGCGCTACCTCGGAGCCGTCCATTTCAAGGCTCAGGCCTTTACCGGAAGTGATGAGGAAGCCAGCCAGCTAGTCGAACGGATCAGCAGCTTCCTCAGTGTGTTTCGCACCGCCGAAAGCACAGTCTCCACCCCCGGACCCGATCCCGACATAAAAGCATTCTTCGATAGCCTCAAAATTCAACCAGAAAAGAACCGCGCCGTGCTGACCGCGACCGTCCCCCTGGGCCTGATCCGCAAAGCCCTCGCCGAAACTCCCGCATCCGTGACCCCGGAACCCCAACGACAGCCAGAATCTCCTAAGAAAAGCAAAGCGCACGATTAAGCAAGTCAAATGTGGACGCGGGCGTCCGCGCCGTGCGGCCCCCGCGTGACAGAGGTTTTACATATCTTCCGCAACTTTTTGGATTCGTCACAGTCCAATAAACACGCATGAATAAACCGGCCGCACTTATTCCCGACCGTAAATGCCTCGGGCAGGTAGAATGACTCTGCATGACTAGCCTCCCTATTCCAATTGCGGCCTTTCTCGCCGGCCTGGTCTCGTTCCTTTCGCCCTGCGTGCTGCCGCTGGTGCCGGGATACGTGTCGCTGATCTCCGGCGTGGGGGTCGAGCAACTCAAGACCCAGGAATCCCAGCTGCTGCGGAAAGTCATGCTGAATTCCATCGCATTCATTCTGGGATTCAGCGTCGTGTTCATCACCCTGGGAGCGGTCGCCACCGAGGTTAGCCAGATGCTGGCGCGCTACCGATCGACCCTGGCGCAGGTCGCAGGCGTAGTCATTATTCTGTTCGGCTTGCATCTGACCGGAGTATTCAAGATCAAAGCCCTATATACCGACGCCCGTCTGCACAGCGTGAAAGGCGGCAGCACCGCATGGGGCGCGTTTGTGATCGGCTTCGCCTTCGCCTTTGGCTGGACCCCGTGCGTAGGACCGGTCCTGACCGTCATCCTGACTTTTGCTGCCGCCCAAGACTCGATCACAAAAGGAGTCATGCTGCTGGCGATCTATTCGCTGGGACTCGCGGTGCCATTCCTTCTGACCGCACTCTTACTCGAGCGCTTTCTCAAGTTCTACAGCCGCTTCCGCGCCCACATGCATGCCATCGAAGTAGCCAGCGGCGCATTGCTGGTCGCCCTGGGAGTGCTGTTAGTATTGGGACGCTTCACTATCATTTCGAATTACTTATCTTTTCTGAATCGATTCGCGCTGTGATTGGAGTTTTTCGTGAAACGTGATCCGGTTGTCCTCGTCGTGGTGTCCGCGGTGGTTGCTATGATGCTGGTCTTCGGCTTCAAACTAGCCCGCCGCCCCAACCAGGCAGCCGGCACCGCCCAAATACAAAACGGTCTCGCCCCCGATTTCACCCTGCAATCTCTCGACGGCAAAACCGTCCGCCTCTCCGACTTCCGCGGCAAACCCGTAGTCCTAAACTTCTGGGCGACTTGGTGCTCGCCGTGCAAGATTGAGATGCCTTGGTTTGTTGATTTGCAGAGGCAATATGGGCCGGCGGGGGTGCAGTTTCTTGGCGTGGCTATGGATGATGCGAGCACCAAGGAGATTGCGGAATTCGCGCAGAGCATGAAGGTGAATTATCCCATCCTGATTGGCAAGGAATCGGTGGGGGATGCTTACGGCGGGGTGCAGTTTCTGCCGGAGACGTTCTATATTGACCGTAACGGTAAAGTGGTCGATAAAGCGTTCGGTTTGAAAGGCCGGGGAGAGATCGAGGACGATATCAAGAAAATTCTCGGCCAGAGCTCGGTGGCACAAACGCAGAAATAGATATTTGAACTCCATCACAAAAACCGCGTTCCTGCTCTTGCTATCCGCAGCGGCGCTCGTGGCGCAGGATTCGCTGGGCAAGAAAGCGCCCTCCGTAACCCTGTCGCCCCCACCGGTCGCCACCGTGATTCGCGGTAAGGCCAATAGCGTAGAGCTGCGATTCCACGTGGGTGCGGGCTTCCACATCAACTCCAACAAGCCGTCGGCGGATTACCTGATTCCTACCACGCTCAAACTCGACGTGCCTACCGATATCATGGTAGGGAAGATCATTTATCCGCCGGGGGAGGAGATGAGCTTTGCTTTTGCTCCCGAGGAGAAACTCAGCGTCTATAGCGGAGAATTCAACTTGTCGGTGCAGGTGCGTCCGCTGACGAGCATGCTGCCGGGCAAGTACGAGATCCGCGGGCGGCTGAGATACCAGGCCTGCGACAACGCCGCCTGCTATCCCCCCAAACAACTGCCGGTCGGCTTTGAAGTGAAGGTGATCAAGGCCCCGCCCAAGCCAAAGGGCAATCCCGCCCAGAGTCCGCACGCCCATACTTAGTCGGGCGACGAGAGTTTCGTTGCCACGGCGTCCGGGACTCCGATACATTTCAGGCCAGGCCTTCAGGCATATCGCAAATCGCCACACTCAGTTCTTTTGATTAGGGGGTGCGCGGGCTGTATGCAGAAATAGTGGGGCAGGCTTATCTGGGAAAGGCAGCGGGCAGGAGTGCCCGCTCTACACTTACTTCTTCTTTTCGATTTTTGCCCAGGTGTCTTTCAGGGCTACGGTACGGTTGAAGACCGGTTTTCCGGAGGTGGCGTCGGGATCGACGCAGAAATATCCCAGGCGCTCGAACTGGTAGCGGTTGCCGGGCGCGGCATTGGCTAAGGAAGGTTCGAGCTTGCATTGCGCGAGCACTTCGAGAGATTTGGGGTTGAGATTGGCGGTGAAGTCCTGGCCCTCTTCGGTTTGATTGGGGTCTTCTTTGCTGAACAGGTTTTCGTAAAGCCGCACTTCGGCATCCACGGCATGGGCGGCCGAGACCCAGTGAATGGTGGATTTCACTTTGCGGCCGTCCGGAGGAGCGTTGCCCCCTCGGGTCGCGGGATCGTAGGTGCAGTGCACTTCGACCACTTCGCCTTGGTCATTCTTTACGATGCTCTTGCAGGTGATGAAGTAGCCATAGCGCAAGCGGACCTCGTGTCCCGGGGACAGCCGGTAATATTTCTTGGGCGGGTCTTCGCGGAAGTCATCCTGCTCGATGTAGAGCACGCGGGAGAACGGTACTTTGCGAGAGCCCGCGCTCTCATCTTCGGGATTATTTACTGCGTCCATGTCTTCGGTTTGATTCTCCGGATAATTGTCGATCACAACCTTCAGCGGGCGCAGTACGGCCATGACGCGCGGGGCGCGTTTGTTCAGGTCCTCGCGGACGAAGTGTTCGAGCATGGCGAGTTCGATCGAGCCCGTGGTTTTCGACACGCCAATCGTTCCGCAGAAATTGCGGATGGCTTCCGGCGTGTAGCCGCGGCGGCGGATGCCGCACAGGGTAGGCATGCGCGGGTCGTCCCAGCCGCCGACGCGGCCTTCGCGTACGAGCTGTAGCAGCTTGCGCTTGCTTAGCAGAGTGTAGGTCAGGTTGAGGCGGTCGAACTCGATTTGTTGCGAAGGGAAGATGCCCAACTCTTTTATGAACCAGTTATAGAGTGGGCGATGATCCTCGAACTCCAGCGTACACATGGAATGCGTGACCCGCTCCAGCGAATCCGACTGCCCATGCGCAAAATCGTACATGGGATAGATGCACCACTTGCTGGCGGTGCGATGGTGGTCGGCGTGGAGGATGCGGTACATCACTGGGTCGCGCAGGTTGAAGTTGGGCGAGGCCATGTCGATTTTGGCGCGCAGGGTTCGCGAACCATCGGGGAATTCGCCGGCGCGCATGCATTCGAACAGAGCGAAGTTGTCTTCGACGGAACGATTGCGGAATGGGCTATCTTTGCCGGGCTCGGTTAGGGTGCCACGATGGTTGCGAATCTCGTCGGCGCTTAAATCGTCGACATATGCTTTTCCCGCTTTGATGAGTTGCACCGCCCACGCATAGAGCTGGTCGAAGTAGTCGGAGGCATAGAATAGGCCGTCCCATTGGAAGCCGAGCCACTTGACGTCTTGCATGATCGAGTCGACGTATTCGGTTTCTTCCTTTTCGGGATTGGTGTCGTCGAAGCGGAGATTGGTGTGCCCGCCGAACTCGGCGGCCAGGCCAAAATCTAGGCAGATGGCCTTGGCATGGCCGATGTGCAAGTATCCATTGGGCTCCGGCGGGAAACGGGTTTGCACGCGGCCGCTATATTTATTGGTCTTGAGGTCGTCGAGAATGATGTCGCGTATGAAGTTCGAGGGACGAGACTCGGCGGGCGCGTTGGCGGGGGCTTCGGTCTCGGGATTCGAGGTGCTCATAGACGGAATCTGGTGGAACCAACACTATAACTCATCTTTGAAATGGGCCGCCTGAGCGGGAAGCGTTTGGGGCCTACCAAGCTGAGCTTCGCTTGGCCGCCCGGACGAGGCGTCCGGGCCTACGTATGCGTTGCCAGAGCGCGAAGCGGGCGTCCAAGCGATGACGCGCGTCAAGTATCGCTGGTAACCATCGCGAGGTTACCTCCAGGCGGTCTCGGACCGCTGTGTGGCGCATCGAAAGACTATTGTCTTGTGTAGGACTGGTGTGAAAACATTGGGGCGCAGATTCCCTGATGTAGATCGGTTCGGGTAGCGGCGGAAAACTGTTCCCAGAGCTTACCCGGAACTATGGATAGTATTGCCATCACGGTAGTCATCGTGCCGGGGCTCGTCGCCCTGCTGCTCTTCTTGCTGTTCACCTACCTCTACGAGCAAAGCCGGCACCAGTACTTCCGCGCCTGGCAACTGGGTTGGGCGGCCTACACCTTGCATTATGCCTTGGACGCTTGGGTTGCGTTCCGCCGGCCCTCGGCACTAATTTCGTTCTTCAGTTCCTTGTTGCTGATGGCGATGGCGCTTTGCATCTTTGTCTCAACGCGGCTGATGGGGCGGCAGAAATTCCGCCTGCGATGGTATGACGTGGCGGTCGGGGTAGGGGGCATAGCACTCGCCGGGTGGAATCTGCGGGCGCAGATCGTCGGGGCTGTATTTCCTCGCCAGACCCTGCCCAATCCACACCTGCCGCTGGATGTCGGCTTAGGCGTGGTGCTTCTGTATTGCTCTTTTTATTTCTATCGTTACGCGCATCGCAAGAATTCGCTGGCCTTCACGTTTCTGGCAATTTCGCTGGCGTTTTGGGCTGTACTGATGGTTTTCGGAGAGCTGCGCAATCCGTTTGTTGCCATGTTCGGGGTTGCGGGGCATTTCCTGGGCCCGATCCCACAGATGCTGTTGGGTATCGCCATGGTGATGGTCTTGTTTGAGAACGAGCGCAATGCGGTACAGGAAAACGCGCTGGCGTTCTCCACCCTGGGGGTGGATCCCATGCGGCTGCTTTCGGCTGGAGATCTTGTGCCCAGCCTGCAGAGCATCCTGGACCGGCTGGTAGCGCCTTTGCCCACGGGGCGGGCGATGATCTACGTTTCGGAGCGCTGGCGCACCATTCTACCTTCGGTGCAACGCGGATTTTCGCCGGAGTTGGTCAGCAAGATGGATAAGAGCGGCGCCGGTGAATATATTGCTGAACTGGCCTACCGGCGTGGCGGATTCGTGACCTTCCACAACTTCTCTGAAATGTCGGAACCGCTGCCGGCGTTTCCGGGCGCCCGCTTTGAGCAGTTCCGCCAGGTCATGGCGGAAGAAAATATTCGCAACATTACCGCCGTCAGCTTGCAGACGCGAGAGCACAACTTCGGCTTGATCATTTTTCCCCATGCTGAGCGCCGCATGTTTGGAGCCTCGAACCTGCGTCTGCTGATCGGGTTGGCGTTGCAGATTGGGCTGACCCTGGAAAACTACGTGGTCATGCACAACGCCCAACGTCGCACCAAGGAGTATGAACTCCTGACCCAGATTGGCCAGGCCATCAGCTCGCGGCTCGACCAGGACGAGATCCTGCGCACGGTCTACAAAGAGCTAGGACAGATTTTTGACACCGGCGAGTTTTACGTGGCCTTTCAAGACGGAGAGCACATCCGCTTCGAGTTCGAAGTGGAAAACGGGCAGGTTCTGCCCAAGCGTTCTCGCCAGGTCGACAATGGTCTGACCGAGTACATCCTTCGCACCGGGCAACCGCTGCTGATCCGGGCCGACCTGGAGAAGGCCCGGGAACGCCTGGGCGCGACCTACATTCCGCCACGACCCTCCAAGTGCTACTGTGGCGCGCCCATTCTGCAGGGCGGCAAACCGGCTGGAGTCATGGCGGTGATGAGTGCGGAGCGAGAATATGTCTTCGAGCAGCGCGACCTGGAGGTGATGCAGACGGTCGCCGGCCAGGTATCGGTGGCAGTGGAGAACGCGCGGCTGTTTGCCGAGGAGCAGCGCCGCTCCCGCCAGTTCGCCTTTCTCAACAACATTTCCAAAACGGCCATCTCCAGCGAAGACGCGGAACAGATGCTGCTGGAGATTGTTGGTCATATCCAGAAGACGTTCCGCTTTGATCATATCGGGATCGGCATTTTTGACTATGTTCGCAAGGACATCGAAATCAAGGCGGAAGCCGGAGTCACGGCGAAAGCTTTGGGTATGCGGATCCCGCTCGGAGTGGGAATCCTGGGGCGGGTGGCGCGAACCGGGGAGAGCGCACTGGTTCAGACCACGGGCGAGGCGAACTTACACGGAGTGCTGCCCGAATCGCGCGCCGTGTTGTGCATCCCCATCACTTACGGTGAGACGTTGCTGGGTGTGCTCAATGTTGAGAGCCGGCAGGAGGATGCGTTTTCGCCCGAAGATGTGCTGATCATGAACACGCTTGCCGACTTGTTGGCTACGGCGCTGCACAATTCGTTCGTATTTCAGAAACTGCAACAACAGTCCATAACCGACGGTCTGACCGGCATCAAGACGCGCCGCTTCTTCTGGGAAGCCCTCAGTTCCGAGTGGAAGCGCGCTTCGCGCTCGGGACGTCCTTTTTCCGTGGTGCTGATTGACCTCGATAAATTCAAGGAAGTCAACGACACGCTGGGCCATCTGGAGGGGGACCTGGTACTGGCTCGCGTCGGCCGGTTGCTGGAGCAGAAATGCCGGCAATCGAATGTGGTGGCGCGCTACGGGGGCGACGAATTTATCATTCTCATGCCGGAAACCAGCGTGGAGCAGGCCCAGGCGCTAGCTGAGCGTCTGCGTCTCTGGCTCTCGACCGACCCCATGCTGCAAGAGCATCTCATCACCGGCAGCTTCGGCGTGGCCAGCTTCCCGGTGCACGGTTTCACCGCGGAAGAAATCATTCGGGTCGCGGACGCGGGGATGTATGTTTCCAAACATGCGGGCGGCGATCGCGTTTCCACGACTGAACAACCTGAAGACACCGAAAGCGGCGCGGTGCAGCGGCACCTGATCTCCGGCTACATCGAAGGCTTCCTGCATCGCGAGCACACCGGCCCCGACCACCTGGTTGAACTCCTCAGCACGCTCCGCAAGCTTAGCGGCGAGGGGGGCGAGAACGCAGAAGGCAGTGTGCGGATACTGCGGGAAGCGATTGAAACCCTGACCCGGGCCACGGAATTGCACGAACTGAACAGCACCGGACACGGCGAATTGGTCGCTCGCTACTCCGAACTCATGGCCCGGGCTTTGGGCTTGTCGCCGGAAGAAGTCGACGATCTCGCCTATGCTTCCCGAGTGCACGACGTGGGAAAAATCTTCGTTCCCGAACGGGTGCTCAACAAGTCCGGCCCGCTTACGGACGAAGAATTTTATCTGGTAAAGATGCACGCTCGAGTGGGAGGGGATATTGTCGCCACCTTGCCCCATAGCGAGTTGCTGCGCGACGCAGTCGAGCATCACCACGAGGCCTTCGACGGGACCGGTTACCCGGGGGGCCTTCAGGGTGAGCAGATTCCTCTGTGGGCGCGAATTCTGGCGGTCGCCGACGCCTACGTCAACATGACCACCGAACGTTCCTTTGCTCCCGCCAAGAGCGGCGGCCAGGCTTTGGCGGAACTGGAGCGCTTGAGCGGCATCCGCTACGACGGAATGCTGGTGCGTGTGCTTTTGCGGCAACTGAAAGCGGAGAGGGCTTCGTCAAGCTTGGGGAACTGAAGCCCGATAGAAGCGGTAAGCTCTTGGCTTTTAGCTAAAGGCCGAGAGCCAACAGCTAACAGCTTCCCTTGCAAGTTGAAACGCGAACCTTGAAACTAGGGCCTATGCGTCTCTCTCTCTCTGGCAAGGTCGCTCTCATCACCGGCGGTTCGCGGGGCATCGGCGCGGCTGCGGTGCGAATGTTCGTAGCGGCGGGTGCGCGCGTGTTGTTCAGTTACGAGAAGTCGAAACCGCAGGCTGATCAACTGGTTAAGGAACTCGGCGCGGACAACTGTGCGGCGTTCGCCTGCAATCTTTCCGGCACAGGAACGGCGCTGGAACTGGTGGCGAGCGCGGTCAACCTCTTCGGACGCCTCGACATCCTCGTCGCCAACCACGGCGTCTGGCCGGCGGAAGACGTGCCTGTCGATCAGATGAGTGATTCGCAGTGGCGCAGCACGGTCGCCATCAACCTCGACAGTGTCTTCGCACTTATCAAGCATTCTGTGGCTCAAATGAAAAAGCAAGAGAAGTCAGGCGCCGCGGGTCACATCGTGCTGGTCAGTTCCACCGCCGGACAGCGCGGCGAAGCTTTTCACTGCGACTACGCTGCGACCAAGGGTGCGCTGATCAGCATGGTCAAGGGACTTTCTACCGAACTGGCTCGCGATGGAATCTACGTGAATGGCGTGGCGCCGGGCTGGGTGGATACTGATATGTCCGCGGCTTCGTTGAATGATCCCAAGAGTCGGGCTGCGATTTTCGCGACCATTCCTTTGGGACGTGTCGCGAAAGTAGAAGAAATCGCGGCTCCCATCCTGTTTCTGTGTACGCCGCATGCCGGCTTTGTTACCGGGGAAATTTTCAACGTCAACGGCGGGGCAGTGCTGGTGGGATAGACACAAATGCGGCCTGGGGAGCGGACACTCTCGTCCACTTTTTGACCATGACTCCGCTCCAGATTCTTCCACCCTCGTATGATGAAGGCGGTCTAGTTTACAAGGTTTTACCTTCCTTTACGGACTCTTTACCTGCGACCAGCTTCCCGGTCGCTACCATGGATGGACTGGAACCATCATGAATCCTTCTCAATGACCATCGTGCCGATCATGCTAAAACATTTCCGCCGGGCGCTTGACGGACGCTGGCGAGACCGGGCACTGCCTAAGGTCAGCTCCCTAGAACAGCGTTCGCCGTACTACCTGAGCCTCGCGCTCCTTTCCCTGCTCTGGCTCAATTCGACGGTACATGGCCAGGATGCACATAGCCCTGATGTACATGGTCAGCCTGCGACCACCATGTCAGTTGACGTTAAAGTGGTCGCTCTGCCGGTCACGGTTCGGGACAAGAAGGGCCAAATCGTCCGCAATCTGACCAAGGACGATTTCGTTCTTCAGGAAGATGGGCGCCCGCAAGTGATCAAATATTTTACCCAGGACACGAATCTTCCTCTTACCCTCGGCCTACTCGTCGACACTAGCATGAGTCAGCGAAATGTTCTGGACCAGGAGCGAAACGCGAGCAAGGTCTTTCTCGACCAAATGCTTACCGACGCCAAGGACAAGGCATTCCTGATTCATTTTGACCGCGAGGTGGAACTCCTTCAGGACCTCACCTCGTCTCGTGACAAGCTGCAAGCGGGGCTTGAGTTGCTACGGACCCCGCAGCCAGATCGCAATGGTAGTAGCGGCGACCCCGGATCCTCGGACCCGCAATCTTCGCCGGGCTCAGGCAACGGCCAACCCGGGATGCACAGGAGAGCCGGCACTCTGCTTTACGATGCCATCTTCCTGGCCTCCGACGAATTGATGAAAAAGAAGCAGGGCCGGAAAGCGCTCATCGTTCTTTCCGACGGAGATGACCGAGGAAGTAAAGAGTCGCTGCAAAGCGCAATCGAGGCGGCTCAACGCGCTGACACGGTGGTTTATTCGATTCTGTTTGCCGATAACCATCACGACAGTGACGGCTTTGGCCGCCAAGGGGGTGGGATGGGCCGGCACGGTGGAGGCTGGCCGGGTGGAGGTTGGCCGGGAGGTGGCGGGTCCGGAGGAGGCCGCGGTGGCGGGCGCTATCCGCAGGAACCTCACATGGATGGCAAGAAAATTCTGGAGCGGATTTCAAAAGAGACAGGTGGCCGTCTCTACGAAGTCTCCAAAAAGCAGGCAATCGATCAAATCTACGACAGCATCGCCGAGGAACTGCGCACCCAGTACAATCTGGGCTACACCCCTGACAAAGGCAATGCTGAAGCTGGTTACCACAAGATTAGCCTGGTGGCCAAACAAAAGGACTTAGTCGTGCAAACCAGAGATGGATACTACGCGGACCGCTGACGTTAATGAGAGCACTTAACACTTGGCATTTAGCATTTAGCCAGTGAAGATTTTTTGCTGATGCCTGCAAGTCTCTGGACTAACTAAGTGCTAAGTGTCAATTGCTAAGTGCTCACTACCAAAATTTAATCCGCAACTCTTAGCGGGCAGCCGCGTTCTCTACCTTGGCGCTCCGTAAACAGGACAGGTACCGTCGTGCACGAAGGTATGCGTGTAGGTGCACTGGGCGGGAATCTTCTCTGCTACAATTTATAGGCGCCGCTTGTGGACTGCCGCAATACGCGGTTTCACCGGGGGCTTTTCTAACATGCTGAGCAGTAAGAAGAAACTTCAACTCGCGGCTGCATTTGCGACCCTCTTGTTGTTCGCCTTGGGAGCGGGTTGCAAGGGGTTTTTCGTTGACCCGGTGTTGACCTCCATAACCGTGGGTCCTACCGCGACAATCAACCAAGGTGCTACCGTGCAGGAGAGCGCCATTGGGAGCTACAACGACGGGTCCACCAAGGCGCTTAGCTCGGGTGTGCAATGGAGCAGCAGCGCGTCCACCACGGCTAGCGTAAATAGTTCAGGATTGGTGACCGGCAACTCTCCGGGTAGCGCAACCATCACGGCTGGTTTTCAGGCGACAAGTGGCACTTCAAGTATCACCGTCAACCTCGGAAACGTGACCGCGCTCAAGATTTCACCTACTACCGGCAACATCAGTACGAACGGTGGAACCGCGCAATTCTTTGCGTATGCCACCGTGACCGGAGAGAGCGCGCCGGTTGATGTCTCGTCGACCGCGACCTGGACGGTAAGCGACACTACCAACTTTACGGTCACTCAGGGCGACCCGGTGACGATCACGTCAGGGGCGAACGCTACGGTCGGTAACAAGGTCACGGTTACGGCAACTTATGTCAGCACCACCACCTTCACGGCGAACGCGATACTCACAGTGACTCCATAACGCGCCACAATGTCTGACATACGCCGTATCGGCATTTGTACCGGGGGTGGCGATGCTCCCGGCCTCAATGCGGTCATCCGCGCGGCTGTCAAGTCAGCCATTCTCAAATACCGCTGGCAAGTCATCGGCATCCCCGACGGCTTCGATGGCCTGATCTGGCCGGAGAAATCGCGTCCCCTCACGCTCAAGGACGTTGGCGGCATTCTGCCCCGCGGCGGTACTATCCTCGGCACCACCAATCGCGGCAATCCCTTCCACTATTCCACCACCGAGAACGGCGTGGAAGTCGTCCGCGACATTTCCGGCGAGGTCATCGCCAATTCGCACCAACTCGGAATCGATGCCGTGATCAGCATCGGCGGCGATGGTTCGCAGACTATCGCTTTGGAGCTTTTCAAAAAAGGCATGAACATCGTGGGCGTGCCCAAGACCATCGACAACGATCTTTCCGCCACCGAGGTCACATTCGGTTTCGATACCGCGCTGGTGACGGCGACCGACGCGGTCGACAAGATTCACACCACAGCCGAGTCGCACCATCGCATCATGGTAGTCGAGGTCATGGGGCGAGACGCTGGCTGGATCGCGCTAGGAGCCGGGATCGCCGGAGGCGCCCACCTCATTCTGATTCCCGAGATTCCGTTCACCATTCAGAAGGTCTGCGAGCATGTGGCCCTCCGCGAACGCTATGGCAAGCACTTCACCATTGTGGTGGTAGCGGAGGGAATCCATCTGCCGCCGGAGTTGAAGGAGAATCGCCGGACCGGGGCCGTGGGCAACTTGGTGGGCAATGCCATTGCTGCCCATACCAATAAAGACGTGCGGGTCAGCGTCTTGGGGCACATCCAGCGCGGCGGTTCGCCGACCCCGTACGACCGCATCCTGGCCACTCGCTTCGGCGTCGCCGCGGTCGACCTCATCGCCGAGGGAGGATTCGGCAAAATGGTCTGCCTGCGCAATGCCAAAATCGAATCGGTGAACATCGCCGACGCCATTGGCCAATTGAAAACCGTAAACCCTCAAGGACAGATCGTAAATACCGCCCGCGCAATTGGGATCTGCTTCGGAGATTGAGAATTCCTTGTCATCCTGAGCAGAGCGAAGGATCTATGCATTTTGCTTCCAGCGCCAAATCTTCCCCGCTGCAAATACTCCTCCGCGTCCTCGGCGGAATTTCTCTGCGCCCTCTGCGCTTTAAGATTTTGCCCTAACCCTGCGCTATATTGTCTTGTGGTCCCAGTGAAAACGAGTTGTCGCTCCCGGTCCCTGCTGCTCCCGCTCATACTGGCCCTACTGTTCTCCGGTTGCGGTCGAGGTCGAGGCCGGGTGTTGGAGATTGCCTACGTCTCCGCAGCCCAATCTATTCTTCGCGACCGCGTCTCCGCAGTCTTCAGCAAGACGGGCGTGGTGAAGAACGGAGATCGCGTCCAGATCCTCGAGCGCGAACGGCGTTTTGTCCGAGTGCGCACGGCGAGCGGCGCGGAAGGCTGGATCGAGCAGCGCTCGCTGGTTCCACAATCGGTTTACGATGGATTTCAGAAGCTGGCGCAGCAGGAGCAGCACGCCCCCGTCCAAGCCACGGGCGCAACCCGCAACGATACCAACATTCACCTCGACCCGGGCCGCGAGACCCAACATCTTTATCAGCTAAATCAGGGATCCAAAGTTTCCATCCTGAAGCGTGACACCGCCGAGAAAACCGTACCGGGCGCGATGGCCAAGCCCGCAAGCACAAACAAGAACGAACCGTCCAAGCCAGCCATGCCACTGGAGGACTGGTGGCTCATCCGCGATCCCGATGGGCACGTGGGCTGGGTGCTGTCGCGCATGGTGGATCTCGATGTGCCGCTTGAAATCGCGCAGTACGCCGAAGGTCAGCGGACTGTGGCCTTCTTCGTGCTGAATCAAGTGGCCGACGGCGACAAGAAAGTTTCCCAGTATCTGGTCGTGCTCACCGAACCCAAGGATGGCCTACCCTTTGACTACAACCAGATCCGCGTCTTCACCTGGAATGTGAAACGCCATCGCTACGAAACCGCCTATCGCGAGCGCAATTTGAATGGAATCTTCCCGGTGACAGTTTCGCAGGAAGACTTCGGCAAAGAGGGAACCCTGCCGGTATTCGTGCTGCAGGTGAAAGACGACAACGGCAACCTGAGCCAGCGCAAGTACAAGATGAATACGCCGATTGTGCGTCGCGTCCTGGCGCCGGGGGAGGTAAAGGAAACCTCCGCGCCGCGAAAAAGGGCCCGGCATCAATAGGGTCTGGCTGGCTGCCAGCGCCTCCAATCTGCCTTGCTGGGCGGCTATTGTCTCTCGTGTCACGTAGGTGCCATTCACTCAGCGAGCCGCTTGCGGAATACTTTGAGACATGGGGAGAAGTATGAGGGTTCTTGTTTGTTAGGACGGGACTCAACGCTCGCTGAACGTGTCTGCACACTCGCGGCGGCAGCTCTAATATTTCTGTTGATCCCACTCGGTCTGTCATCACAGGCCGCTGGGCCGGACAGCATGGAGATCAGGACGTATCTTGCAACCCAGCTTCCTCCAGATCAGGGTGCACCAGTTTGCCTGACAGGTGGCGTTAAGCCGATTGGAAGGGTCGGAAGTGTTCGTTTGCTCCCGGGCCACGGTAAAGGTCACGACGGGTGGGAGGTGGTCATGGAAATCAACAAACGTGAGGCATCTCGGATAACAACTGATTCGGTCGTGTCTGTGAGATCCGAGTATCCCGAGCGAAACTGTGGTGCCTCTCCAACAAACGTGTTTCTAGATATCAATGTGGTCAGTTCCGGGCAACCGATTGCCAATCACGCTCTGCTGAAAGGCGAAGTCACTTATTTTGCCGAAATAGCATATATGAAGGAACCGGCTATAGATTGGAAGGCTTCCCTCATCGCCTGCATCTGCATAGCATTCGGCAGTGTGGTGACCCTGGCCATCTTTCGCAGAAAATCGTGGAAGGATCGGGTGCTACGATTGCCTTCGTTTCTCACCTGCGCCCTGCCGTTTTACTATGGGGGAATTGCGCGCCTTCCTCTCGCCTTAGAACCCGTTTTCACTAAGTTAACAGGTCATTCCATTTGGGATTCTTTGTACCACCGTCCACATTCACCAGAGCTCAGTGGCCCATGGTGGCTTACGCGATGGGCGCTCCCGATCCAAGACACTTTTCTTATTTTTTCGCTAATCGGTATTATTTGGGCAGTCATCAATCTGGTCATTGGTTATCAACGGAAGGCCAACGCTATTGCCGTTGTCTTCGGAGTCGCACTCATCGTGCCTGCGCTTTATCTCACTGGTAATATTTTGGAATGGTAAGAAAACCAGTTGGGGCAAGAATCGGGGAATCAGGCGTTGTTGGGCTAAAATCGCCGTTACTCGAACCACCGCTGAATACTGCATTTATGCGGCGAATTTTAGATTCATCCAGGAGGTGTTCTTGAACGCCTATACTCCGATTCCCTTGTTACTGATCCTAAGCACGGCTATTGCGCTGGCACAGGCCGCGCCCAGCAATGTTGTGAAGTATCATGCCACAATCAAAAACGTTAAGTATGTTTACGCCTCAGCCGAGCCCGTTGCCCGCCTCAAGTCGGGAGACATTCTCGACACCAACACGCTCGACTGTTTCGGCAATGCCATCAAGAAGCCGGGAGACACGCTCAGCATGACCAAAGGCGACAATCCGCTTACCGGCCCTTTCTATATCGAGGGCGCCGAGCCGGGAGACACTTTGGCGGTAAAGATTCTCGATCTCGAAGTAGACGGCGACCAAGGCGTAGGAGCATTTGCCCCGGGCTTCGGAGCGTTGAATGAGACCAACTACACTCCCATGCTGCATCCGCCGTTGCCCGAAAAGATCTGGTTCTATCCCATCGACCACGCGGCCAACACGGCCACATTCCAGGCGTTGGATTCGAAGTTCTCGGTGAAGATTCCGTTGCACCCGTTCTTCGGATGCATAGCCTGGATTATTCACGAAGTCTCTAGCCAAAAAAGAAAGGATGCTCTAAAAGGAATGATGAACACTGGGTTTCTCCACCCAGCATTCCCTTTCGGAGCATCCATCGCTTGATACAAAGTGTTTTACCACAACTCACCTTCTCCTTCTACCGCCATCAACCCATCTGCGCCGATTTTTCCGGTGGCCAGATCACCGGCGACGCCGGTCTGTTGCCCTTGCGCGCCTTCGATCAGCGCCACCATCTGACGCGGGACTGGGCCGAAGGCCTCAGCGACCCGCGTCAAACGGACCGCGTACAGCACGATTCGCCGGCGCTGCTGCGGCAACGCATCTATCAGATCGTCGCCGGATACGAAGACGCCAATGACGCCGATCGTCTGCGCCACGATCCCCTGTTGCAGATCGTCGCCGATCACAAACTGGGCGACCCTCTGGGCTCGCAGCCCACGCTCAGCCGCTGGGAGAACGCGCCCTCCGCCCGCGAACTGGTACGCCTGAACGATCTACTGTGCCAGCAGTTCATCCGCCTCTGTGCCGACCAAGTTCGCCAGCGTGGTGAGATCCTGCTCGATCTCGATTCCACCGACGATCCCACCCACGGCCAGCAGCAACTCAGTTTCTTCAACGGCGCTTACGGGCAGCACATGTATCATCCCATGCTGATTTTCGAGCGCCACACGGGATGCCTGCTGGCGGCGCGCCTGCGCCCGGGCAACGCCTCCAGTCATGCCCGCATCGTGCCCCTGCTGCTGCGCTTGGTGCCGCGTTTGCAGGCCGCTTTCCCCGGCGTGAAGATCAAACTGCGCGGCGACGCCGGTTTCGCTCTGCCCCTGCTCTACCAGTTCTGCGAGTTCTTCGATATCGAGTACGCCCTCGGCATCCCCGCCAACTGCGTCTTCAAACGGCGCGCGGAACCGCGCCAGAAACAGTTACAACGCCGCTATCGCCGTACCCAACTCCCGCAGCGCAGCTTTTCCAGCTTCCGCCATCGCGCCCGCAGTTGGCCGCACCAGCGCCGCATCTGCTACAAGGCCGAGCACACCGCCGCCGGAACCAACCTGCGCTTCGTCGTGACCAACTGCCCCGGCCCCGCCGAGGAAATCTTCGCCTTCTACAACGATCGCGGCGAGTGCGAGAACCGCATCGAAGAATTCAAAAACGGTTTCCGCGCCGACCGCCTGAGCTGTCACCGCTTCCTGGCCAACGCCTTCCGTCTGCTCCTGCACGCCGCCGCTTACAACCTGGTCAACTTCTTTCGCCAGCAGTTGCCGCTGCCCTGGCGCTCCGCCCAGATCGAAACCCTGCGCGCCCAGCTCTTCAAAATCGGCGCCCGCGTACGCCACACCGCACGCTGCATTCGCGTTCATCTCGCCAGCGGCTGGCCCTATCAGAACCTGTTTCGCTCCGCCGTCCTCGCCGTCAACAGCGGCTGACCCGATTCTTTCCCTCCGAACCTACTTCCTTCTCGTCGCTGCGGCGAACCTGTGCTCCAAATCCCTCTCCCTCTGGTCGCCACGCCGAACCGGCCCTCAGCCCTCGCCTCGCCGGACCGACTCTGCCCCTCCATCAACCCTGCTTACGCTTCCTCATACGCCTATCTCAGCTCTGGTGAATTAAGCAGGCTAGGGCTGATAGATTTGTACATTCGCGTAGGTCGTCGCACCACGTCCTGGGCCGTTTGCTCCACCGATGCAATACAATTTGCCGCCGACGGTAGCGCCGGCCCCGAGCGTCAACGCTTGCGGCATGTTCCTCAACATGCGCCATTTTCCGGTTGCCGAATTGTAGGCTTCCAGCGAATTGAAGACCCCACTACTGTCGTTGCCACCGGCGATGTAGAGTTTCCCCTTGATCACCGCCGTGCAGCCACCCTGTCCGGCAATGAGCGCGTGCTTCAGCGGCCGCCACTTGGTGGTCGGGCTGTAGCCCTCGTTCTCGTTTGTGTAACCCGAGTTTTCCAAACCGCCGGCGGCGACTATCTCCGATGCAAAGACCCCAAGCTGCGTTTCAGATTTGCCGACGAAAAGATCAGCCTCCCTCTTCCAGGCCCAGGAGTTCTTGGCGGGGTCGTAACGCTCGACTGTAGGAATCCGTGAACCATTGAAGAATCCGCCGATAACGTATATCTTTCCGCCATCCGCGACGGCAGTCACACTGTTCCGCTGCGTTGGCATCAAAGCGTTGTTCGTTGACCAACTGTTCGTGGCCGGATCGTACGCCTCAACCACCTTCGACTCCAGCTCGCTGGGTGTGGCACCACCAATGACGTACAGGATATTCTTCACGACGGCCGATGCCCCTACCCAAGTCGGCGTAGGGATCGTCGCTCCGTCGGTCGTCCAAGTATTGTGCATGGTATCGTAGATTTCCGTGGTGTTAACAAATGCCCCGGTGCTGTCCACACCCCCAGTCACGTATATTTTGGTGCCAATAACTCCAAACGCCGCGCCCATGCGCGCGGTCGGCATGGCGGCTCCGCTGCGCCACGAGTTGTGAACGATCTTGGCCCGGGCGTCCATGTTTTGGGCCGAAATGACAGTGGCCGCTGTAAGAAGCAGAGCGAGTGTCGCCGCTTGAGCGAGAGACTTCCCGATAAACCAAGTCTTCATCATTAATGTTTTGCCTCTCTTGAGATGTGGTTTGCCATTTCAATCAGGGTTAGGGCAGTACAGAAATCCCCCTTGCAAACCTGGGGTGCAGTCTAGCATGGATTCTTCGGTAGAAATTTTCGGGATTGTAGATTGTTTTGCAAGTTCCCCGTTTCTCCCTCGAGAAGACGATCGACGAAGATCGATTGGCTAGATCCCCTGCGCTCCCCGGACGCATGCGCCTTCATATACGCCCGCAGGATGGCATTGATGCGAGTCTGATACCCGCGCTCCCGCCGGAACCAGGCCAGCAAGTCCGCATCCAGCCGCATGGTCACCACGGTTTTTCGGGTGGGCCACACCACCTTGGCGTCTTTCCAGAACTCTTCATCCGTGGGCCGCACGTCGGGGTCGGACGTAATGCCGCGGCGTATCTGGGCAGCGCTCATGTGGCGCAGCTTATTCCAGTCCGTGCCCGCGCCGCGCTTAGTCTTCGATGCCTTGCCAGTAGGAGCGTCGTTCGTGCGGCTCCGCCCGCCACGCCGAGATGATCCGCCTTTCGTCATCGTTTTCATCCGTATAAACCACCGTAATTTCCAAGCCGTTCACCAGGCCAACCGCATAGACTCGGCCTTCACCGTAGTCGAAACGGTCATCGACTTTCTCGACCGTTGGCCCATCGAAAATCCGCACCGCATGCTCGAAGGCGATCCCATGTCGGATAATATTGCGGCGGTTCTTCTCTATCCCGACTTTAGCGCAAATTGTATTTACACAATGTCAATATGGGCGGGACAACTCGACCGAAGCGGAAACCTCAATACGGGTCAGGCGTACAGGCGCCTGGAAAAGCCTCCCGGCGAGTTCCAGAGTGCGCCGGTAACCACCACGCTTTCAGCTGAATGCCATCGAGGGAAGAGAAGCTGACAACTTCAGAGCTGAGAGCATAGTCCCCCGGCGTACCGATCATTCCACGCCAGTCCGGATGCTCGCCAATGCCCTGGCTGGCGCCCAACGGCGGTCTTTTCCAAGCAAAGGTTGAATACCGATGCGTGCCCGCCATCCCCTTGACTATGCTGAGCGGCTTGCCAGCGGCCCACCGCCTGCGTATCATGCAACCGTTATGGAAACTGAAGCTGTGGTTGGACAAGCCAGCCTTCGCCAGAAGGCACAACTGATGTCAGCATCCGAAGTTGACCGCACAATTGTACGGCTGGCCTACCAGATCGTTGAAGAAAACGGAGTAGATGGTCTGGGGCTGATTGGCGTCCGCCGCCGGGGTGTGCCGCTGGCGGAGCGACTGAGTAAGTCGATCGGACACATCGAAGATGTCCGCGTTCCCGTGGGCGCGTTGGATATCACTTTTTATCGCGACGACCTTTCCACCGTCGGACCCAAGCCGGTAGTACAGGAATCGGAAATCGGATTTCCCATCCAGGACAAAAATATCGTGCTGGTGGACGATGTGCTTTTCACCGGTCGCACCATTCGCGCAGCTTTAGACGCTCTTTTTTCACAAGGCCGCCCCCGGCGTGTGCAACTCTGCGTGCTGATTGACCGCGGCCACCGCGAGTTGCCCATCGAAGCCGCCTTCGTGGGTCGCACCGTGCAAACCACCATGAACGAAGTGATCGAAGTAAAGTTGCAAGAGATTGATGGCGTGGAAAAAGTTCTTCTCATGGAGAAATAATCAACTGGTGGAGATCCCGCTCTTGGTAGCGGCTTTGAGCCCAGAACGCTAGGCGGCGTGAATCGCAGTTCTGGTTTTTGCAGCCTTCTGACCGAATGAGAGCAAGGCATCGCCCAGTGTGGAATAGACATCGAAAACCGATAGCAGATTGGTAAGCTCGAATAAGTGTCGAATCCGCGGATTAGCTCCCGCTAGCTTCAGCGCGCAGCCACTGGCTCGAATCCACATATGCACCACGACCAACTCGCCAAGGCCGGCGCTGTCGATAAGCTCCAATCCACTGAGGTCGACCACCATCTGACGCGCATGGGGCAGAAGGTCGGCAATTTTATCGGAGAATGCCGTGGCTTGATCGCGATAGATAAAGCCGCCCCTGCAGTAGACAATCGTGACATCATCGATTGACCGGGTTTCCAGATCTAGCTTCAACCTGCACTCCTTATCCGGTGTGCGAAAAGCTTGCCGCACACTCCCACTTTGATGTTTTGCTTGGAAGCGATATTAGTAGGACGTTTGGGACTTGTGAAAATCTAACTATATTTTTGAGGCCTGCAAAAAGTACGAAATACTCTACATCCTCGTTTTGGGCAAGGCGCATCCAAATTACTTCGTCCAGAGGCCCGGATTTCAACAGGAGGATGTGTCCGTGTATAGAAGTACAGCAATTTGGCTTCACTCTCTTTGTACTCGCAACGGTGGGGCACGCCCAGGTCCCGAGCGGAAACATCTTTGTCGGATATTCCTACTTGAATGCTGACCTGGTCTCGAACAGTCGCACGAACCTGAATGGCTGGAACAGTTCCGTGGAAGGCAAGGTTTTGCCGTTTGTTGGTCTCGTAGCCGATTTCAGCGGACACTATGGGTCGGCGCCCCTTGCCGTGAATCCGACTTGTACCGCGGTCATCGGCGGGTCCTGTTCTAGCCTGAGCGCCAGCACAAACGTCTACAGCTTCTTGTTTGGACCGCGCGTCTCGGTTTCGGTGGGAAAGGTCCGGCCGTTCGCGCACGCCTTGCTCGGTGCTGCCCACATGAGCGCGAGTGCATCTCTCTTGTCCAGCTCGGATACTTCGTTCGCGTACGCTCTTGGTGGTGGTTTGGATTACCATTTGATCCCACTCATCAGTTGGCGCGTGCAGGGCGACTTGCTGCAAACCCGTTTCTTCAGCAACACGCAGAATAACGTTCGGATCTCGACTGGAATCGTGGTTCATTTCTAGGAGAACGAGCAGCCAAGCAGATGTCCTAGGCCTGCCAATATTTGTGGTCGCGCAGGAAGTGGCTCTGGTTCCGGTAATTCAGCGCGGTAGTGAGGAAGAGCTTGATCACTCGGAGGCGTCCCATTTTCTGAAATCTCCGGTTTGTGGTATACACCCCTCCGCGGACGATGCCGAACTTGCTTCTCGCCACCTGCTTGCTCAAAAGATAGTCTTCGGCAAAATGAACCTGTTCGTGAAAACCAGCTAACTCATCGAATCGCCGCTTGTCGAAAAGCATGAACATGCCCGTGCTAAAAGGCTGATGCAGCCGGGAAAGGTGCTGAAACAAGTCGTTGCCCAGATAGATGGCTTTATCGAGCCAGTTGCCCTCACGGCAGATAATGTTTGTGGTAACGCAATGGAGCTGCTTGCGCTGTGCTAGCTCAACGGCGCGCCGGATCAGCGAATTCGAGGTTGGCTCGACATCGGCGTCGATGAAGAGCACGAATCGAGTGTCCGCCAGCGCAGCGCCTGCATTGCGGCCGGCCGAGGGCAACCCTCCGGGAATCACGGCGACTTGCAGGCGATCACGAAATTGCATCACGATGTCCGGCGTGCCATCGGTCGAGCCGGCGTCAGCTACCAATATTTTCGTATTCGGCATCTCCGGGTAGTCCTGATTCGCCAGCGAGTTCAGCAACCGTGGAATCAGTTTCGCCTCGTTCTTCGCCGGAATCACGATGGTCAGGTCGCTCCTGGTATTCATGAATTCGGACTCCCTCTTCGTCGATGGTGATAAACGTGGGCTTGGAATCAATCCAGCCACCGGCATTGTAGTAGTGCTGTCCATCCCGCTCCTGCTGCATGGCCACGTGGGTGTGTCCGCAGAAAATGCGGTCAGCCTTGTGCAGACGGGCGTGAAACAGCGCTCCTGAAGCCACTTTCGCTGACATTCGCAGCCAGCGCGTGTTCAAGCGATCAAAGAAGCGTGCCACCGGCTTGCCCTTTAGATCCAGCTTCTCCAACTGCAAATAAAGCAGCGTCCCCAAGTAATTGAGCCGCAGATTATTGGCCACCAGGCGGTCGAACTGATGGCCGTGAATGGCCAGGTGACGCATCCCGGCATAGTGCCAAACATACTGCTGGTAAACTCGAACCCCGACCAGGTGCGACATAATATCGGTCAATCCCTGATCGTGGTTTCCTTCCACCCAGATCACCTCCACGTTGCGCTTGGGATTGGAGAGTTTGCGGATGTAGCCGAGAAATTTCCAGTGTTCTTTGGTGAGCCGGCCGAAGTTGAGGTCCGCGAAAATGTCACCCAGAAGAATCAACCGCCGGAATCGATTGTCCTTGAGCACCTGAGTAGCGTCGCGGGCGCGGCTGCACTCTGAGCCCAGGTGGACGTCGGAAAGGATCAGCGTATCGTAGACGGGCGGGTCCATAGCTCATTTCTACCGCCGCAATGTTACGGAGTGATGAAATACAGGCGACAATGGGGTAAACAGGTATCCACCAAGGTAACGATCGCCTGGTTACCGCGTGAGGTGAAATGGCGTGATTGGCCGATGATTTATCCGGCTAGGGATCTGCCCCGTGCGGCTATTTCTGGACGGGCGGCACGTACTCCTTGGGTGGGGCAGCGCCTTCGCTGAAGAAATACTGCTCCATCTGTTTAACGATGGCCTCCTGGTCTTCCCGGCGAGCAGGATTCAGACGGTACTCGTTCAGCAGCATCTTGCAGAACTCCGTCCAACCCCTCCAGGCTTCCTGCGAGACGTTGTCGTAAATCTTCTTTCCGAATTCCGTGTCAAAGGGTGGCTCATCCAGGCCAGGAAGTTCCTTGTGCAACTTGACGCAGAAAACCTTGCGTTCAGCCATTGTTTTCCTCAAGACTCTATCTCAAAATTATCTCATACGGAGGTGGGCCAGCATCACGAGCCGCCAGCCTAAGAGCCTTACTGCACGAAGACGACCAGAATCCGTCCATCTGAGTGGTAGCCGTCGCCGGTGGCATTCTTCGCATCCTGTACGGGATTGGGCGGGAGATAGTAAGACATGCTTTTCACTTTATCTCCCTTTTGCAGACTACTACCAATGTTTTCTCTCTCGCCATCGACGTTGGGGTCGATCTTGTGTGTCACATTACCATTGCGTTTGTCTTTGGCGAAGCCGATGTCATGCGTTCCGGCACCGACCCACACGGTTTGTCCATTCCACGTAAATGGCGCCTTCCACAGACGGAAGTGATGACGGCTGGCGACCATGGCAATAGGTTCGGCTTGCTCGTAGCCGAAATCCTGGGGACGGTTGAACAGGTAGAGTGTGCTCATCGGCATGGCCAGGTAGTCTTTATTTTCATAGGTCGTCAGGGCAGCCTCGACAACAGCCTTCTTGTCGTCCGTGTCGGCAACATGGAAGCTGGCAGCGTCGAGTGCGCTCTGCACCTGCTTTTCCGAGCCGATGAGAACAAAATTCACCATGTCTCCGAGATTCTTGAACTGGTCATTGACGCGGCGTGGCAGGCTATCAATGTCCTTACGAAGGCCCGCATCCAGGGAAGCGTTAGAGATCTTCAGAGCCGGAACCGCAGTGGCGTTCGCCGATCCGCCCGCTTGGACTCCCAACTGTCCCGCCAGAAAGATCTCGGCGGCGCTCGCTAATTGTTGCTTGAGAACATCTCCACGGTTGGACGCGGCCTGCGCTTGGCGATGGACTTTGACTGCGAAGCTTCCCTGGCAGGGCGGCTTGTCCCCCGCGTTGATCCCCAGAAACAGATGTCCGGGAGCATCGACTTTCACTTCCTTGCTGCTCCCGATCAGAACCGGACTCCCTTGCGCCTGCAGTTTGGCGATTAAAGCTCCCGGGAGCGCGCTCGCGATGGGAAGACCGTGTGTGGAAGCTCCGCTCACGCCCAGCGGATCACATTTCTGTGTACCACCAGCGGTAATCTCGAGAACATCCCCGGTCTGAAGGTCCAAGCCGGTATCCGTCCACGGCTGAATCGTTGAAACATTAAAGGAGTAATCGCTACCAATCGCTTGGGTGGCAGAGGGCGCAGTTTGCGCGAGATTCTGGCAGACAGCGAGAGACGCGATAGCTGCAACTTTGAACGTCCGAATCCAGTGCTTCATGAGCATCCCCTAAAATGGGGGCTGTCTGGGACGACAGGCCCGCATCTCTCCACATTATCCGACATTCTTCATCCGACGAATAGCGGTTGCAGAGGTGGCAAGCGGACAGTTATCTATCCGCATTTCCCCGTGCCGTGACATTTTCGGCGAGAAGACGAACAGTTGCCCGGTTCAGCCAACTTACCGTCGGGGCCAATACAAGTCTGAGTATGGATGCACCAGAACAAGCCCTCATTCGAACGAGGCACGGTCGGATCGGGCTCGGCGAGGATGAATTGTGCCTTCCAGCGTAGAGCCGGGCAAAGATCAGGGTGGCTCGTGTTGAAGCGATCGGATTCCTGAAGCGGTGATTGCTTGATCACGCGGCACCTCCCGACGCGGCTTTCAAGATGGCCCGTTTCACCGCGACTTTTGCGAGCTGTATCTTGTATGCATTGTGACTGAGCGGCTTTGCGCTCTGCAGCGCGCCTTCAGCCGCCGCTTTAGCCACCTCCTCGGAAATACCGCCGTGGATGCGCGCTGCGTCATTGAGCGCAACCTCGCCGTCGCCGGAGCGCCAAGGAATGGGCGCAACATAGCCAAGAACCAGACGTGACCCAATTAACTCCGATCCCTTCATATTCAGCCCAACCGCAGCCACAGCAAGTGGCCAGTCAAAAGCCTGCTTCTGTCGAATCTCATAGTGCGCCACTTTCAGTTCATGAATCGGAGGGAGGATCACTTCCACAAGGATCTCGTTCGGCTTCAGGTCGTGCTCGCGCTCGGTTTCAGTTTTTGGGATGACATAGAACCGCTCCAGTGCTACCTCGCGCATACCGCGCGGCCCAACCAGTCGAATTGCAGCTCCGTACGCCATCAGCACCGGCACGATCGAAGACGGACTGACGAACTTGGCGGGGCCGTCGTTGCCGAGAATCGCGTGGTAACGATTTTCGCCTTCAGTGACGAGGTCCTTGCCAGATTCGCTCTTAGGCAGCAGCCCGAAGCCGCCTCGAAAATACCAGCAGCGCGGACGCTGGCAGAGATTTCCGCCAATAGTCGCCATGTTGCGAATCTGCGGGCTGGCAGCATCGTTGATCGCCTCCGCCAGTGCGGGATAGTCCTTGACCACATTCACATTGTCAGCCAGTTCGCCGAGCGTAGTGAGCGCGCCGATGCGAAGCCCCTTTGGCTCGGCCGTAACTCCGCTCATTTCCTTGATCTGCTTAATATTCACCAGCCGCTTCGGGTGGACCACGTCATCTTTCATCAAGGCCAGCAGATCAGTGCCACCGGCAAGGACTTCAGCCTGCCCCCAGGTTGCTCCTAAGAGTCCAACTGCCTGTTCCCTCGTGGTCGGACTAGCGTATTCAAACGGTCTCATCACGCACCCGCCTTATGCGCCATGTTCTGTTGACTCAGCGCCGCCAGAACTTTGTCGGGTGTCAACGGCAAGAACGAAACGCGTGCACCGATCGCATTCGCAACCGCGTTCGCAATCGCGGCTCCCGGAGAAATTACCGGCGGCTCGCCCAATCCAATCACGCCGCGTTCGTCATAACCCTTGCCGGTCATCATGTGCACCACCAGTTCGGGAATGTCATTGAGCCCGGCCAGTCGGTAGAACTCCATATTCGGATTGAGCATGCGGCCGGTCGCCTGGTCCATCACTTTTTCCTCGAACAGAGCGTAGCTGATGCCCATGGCGAGCGCGCCATAGCAACTGCTCTCGGCCATCTTGAGGTCGATGATGAGTCCGCAATCCTGCACCGCAACCATCTTTTTTACTCTTACGATGCCGGTCTCGATATCCACTTCAACATCCGCCATTCCCACACCGCCAACGCCGCTGTTGGTGAGATCCGGCGGTTTACTCTTGTCGGGATTTTTGCCCCGGATGGTGAGCGGCATGGCGCCGATCTTCGAGCAGGCCTGTTTCCAGTCCAACGAACGGCTCGGGTCATTCTTGACTCGCACCGTGCTATTCACGCACTCCAAATCCTCGGGCTTGGCGTTGAGAGCCGGAGCAACTTTGGCGAAGAGCGCTTCGCGGGCGTCCACAGCGGCGCGCCGGGTGGAGGAACTAACTCCGCCCGGAGTAGTCGAACCGCCCGAGCCGCCGGAGGGTGGATAGAGTGTATCGCCAATGTAAAGATTGATCGCTTCGATCGGGATGCCGAGGGTTTCGGCCGCGACGATCACGATCGTGGTGCGAGTGCCGGTGCCGATATCCTGCGTTCCCATTTTTATGTCTACCGAGCCGTCCGGATGGATGGTCAGATCGCAATCGCTCGCGTGACCACGCCCGCCCCAGGTGTGAATGGAGAGCCCGAGACCGCGTGCGATATTTCCGGAAACATTCTGACCGCGCGGACGCCACTTTTTTTTCCATCCCATCGAATCGGCGGCGACGCCTAGCTCCTCGCGATAAACATCGCGCCGCGGTCCAGTAATCTCGAGGTTCTTCAGCCAAAGATCGAGAGGATCCATGTTGAGCTTTGCCGCAAGGTCATCCAGTGCTCCCATGGTGATGACGGCTGCCTGCGGGTGGTTAGGAGCGCGCCAGGCGCGGGCGGGACCAATGTTGTTGCGAATGGCAGTGTGTTCCTTGTGTTGATTGGGAATTCCGAAAACGTACGGAATCGGCGGCATGCCGCCTCCGCCGGGACCTCCGGTTCCCCACGATTGCGACTGCCACCCGGTGATAGTGCCGTCTTTTTTTGCGGCTACTTTCACGCGAGCGTAAGCGGAAGGACGCGCACCGGCAACTTTCAACTCTGCGTCGCGCTCCAGCATGATTCGCACCGGCCTTCCGCCGGCTTTCCTGGACAGCCGGGCAGCGGCGATGTCCCACCGATCGGCGGCAAACTTGCTGCCAAAGCCGCCCCCGATGTTGTCCTGGTGAATCCGAATATTGGCTGCCGAAACCCCCAGCGGTTCCGCCATTTGTGCAGCGATGCCAGAGACGTTTTGTGTGGAGATGTGGGTGAACAGATGGTCCTTGTCAATCCACTCCGAGACCGAGCCGTGAGGTTCCAGGCAACAGTGAACGATCACGGGCGCACCATAAAGACCTTCAGAGACGACATCGGCTTCCACGAACGCTTTCTCGGGATCGCCGCTAGTTTGTGTCGCAGTTTTCTGATAGTTGGAGTGGCCACCGCCCTTCACTTCGTGATACGGAGCCTGCCGGATGGCTGCGAGAACTGCATCGGAGGCGCCCTCGCCCTTCATGTCTTTCAGGAAGTCATCGTCAACTTTGAAACTGACGCCGTGCTCCTGAAGATATTGAGTGAGTTGGGCGTCGGGCATTTGGTTGCTGATGGCATCGTCAATCTCGTCTTCGCTCATGGGCCCGGCGGCTTCGCCGGCGCCGGCAGGAGGCTCGGCGTCGCTGACCAGATACGACATCGGCTGATAGTTGACCTTAATCAGCCGAGCCGCATCTTCTGCTGTGGCCTCGTCGACCGCGGCGACAGCGACGATTTCATCTCCCGCCCACTGAGCAGTACTGCCCGCCTTCTGAATGATCTCGACCGCTTTTACGCCGGGCAGCTTTTCGGCCGCGCTGGTGTCGATGCTAACGATCTTCGCTTTCGCATGGGGCGAGCGCAGAACCTTGCCGAAGAGCATGTTCGCGCCGTGATAGTCATAGGTGTACTTGGCGCGGCCGGAAACCTTGACCGGCGAGTCTACGCGTGAAATGCGTTTGCCGATTAGGGTGCGATGGTCTGCATCGGGCCAATTGTAATCTGGCATGGCTCACGCTCCTTTCTGCGCGATCTGCGCAATCGCAAGCTGGATTCCGTGATAGGTGCCGCATCGGCAAAGGTTCCCGCTGAGGCCGCGCCGGATCTCTTCGGGACTCGCATTAGGATGCTCATCGAGAAACGCCTTGAACGCGAGAACGAATCCGGGCGTGCAGAAACCGCATTGCGAAGCATCGTTGTCGACGAACGCCTGCTGGATGGGGTGGAGGATGTCGCCCTGCATCAGGGACTCGACCGTGGTAATTGCCTTGCCCTGCGCTTCGATTGCCAGAACCGAGCACGCGTAGACCGCCCGGTTGTCGAGGAGCACGGTGCAGGTCCCGCACTCCGCCCGATCGCACACGCGTTTGGCTCCCGTGATATCAAGCTGATCTCGGAGAGCATCGAGCAAGGTGACACGCGGCTCAAGCTGCAAAGTATGTTTCTGGCCGTTGATGGTGAGTTCAACGGGAACCTTGCCCGGACCATAAACCTTCACCGGTTCCCCGGCAGCTTGCACCACCTTAGTTCCAAGAATCGGCACGGCCGCCGCTGAGATCGTGGAAATCTTCAGGAAGTCACGGCGGGAAACGCCAGAATTGTCGTCAACCTTTTCCTTGGGCTCGTCTTTCAATGGATCGTGGTCTTGCATTCGTAATCTCCGACGGTGTCTGCACTCCCGACAGAAGAATTAGACAGGGTAAGACTGTTTCAGTTAGCGGAGTTCGATGCGCGAGGTCGATTCTGAGTTTGCCTCGCCGCAGCCAGAAAAGTATACAACTGTGAACGAAATTGCGGCGATTCCTGGAAACTCTCGTTTACAAGAGATCAGCGTAATCTGAAGACTCGCCATTGAAAAGCCAAATTGTCGATCAGGACGTACACAACAACGGTGGCCGGCCATTCCGGCACCGAAGCTGCCATCTTCAAATGCTGGTTCTCAATCTCCTCAGTGTTTGAGCGTGCGGATGTATTTTACGAGATCGCTGATTTGGTCCTTGCTCAGTTTGCCGTCGTACTTCGGCATCTTGCCTTTGCCGTTGGCGATGATGCCAGTCAGATCGGCGTCGGATTGCCCCTGCACATCGGCGGAGCCGAGATCACGCAGCTTCATGGTCTTGCCCATGCTCGTGTCACCTTTGCCGTCGGCCCCATGACACATCGCACACTTGGCCTTAAAATCCGCGCCGCCATCCGCCAACGACCAGGTGGAAAACAACAACGTGAATGTAAGAACTGTAAGTACCGCCTTCATGAGATTCTTCATTCTCTTTCTCTCCTAGAAAACTTGAGATTTAAGCACGAGATGAGACACAAGTTAGTCTCTTTCCACGCGCGGCGCAAGCAGCATCTGTCAATTTGTCGGCCTAGTTCCGGGCGCTAACCTCACACGGAGCTTCCTAGGTCTTTGCTTCCCTACCTGCAGGATGATCAGCTCGTCGGGGTTCACGCGAGTTACAGGATCGGTTTTTACCTCTCCGTTCACCCTCACCGCTCCATGCTTGATCTTGCGCGCCGCATCCGCTACCGAGTCTGCGAGGCCTTCTCGCCACACCAACTTATCCAACCGCGCCCGGCCATCCGGCGTCATTTCCAAAGACACATCGTGCGGCGCCATATCGTCCGGAGCTTCATCCCTGTTGGTCCAATCCTCTCCCGCCTTCGCCGCCGCTTCTGACGAATGAAAATCGGTCACAATTCGTTTGGCGAGGTCTTTCTTTACAGCCATTGGGTGTGACCCCTGCTTCATCTTTTCGATTTCTGCCACCGAAACATCGGTCAGCAGTTCGTAATACCTCCACATAAGTTCATCTGAAATGCGCATGATTTTGACGTACATTTCGAACGCCGGCTCATGGATGCCGATGGCGTTCCCCAATGACTTTGACATCTTCTGGACGCCATCCAGACCCTCCAGAATCGGCGTCGTGAGCACAACCTGCGCTTCCTGGCCATAAGCGCGCTGCAGTTCGCGTCCCACTAGGAGATTGAATTTCTGGTCGGTCCCGCCGAGTTCGACGTCGGCCTCGAGCGCCACCGAGTCGTAGCCTTGCGCCAGCGGATAGAGCAGTTCGTGCACGGCGATGGGTTTTTCTTCCAGAAACCGTTTGTGAAAGTCCTCGCGTTCGAGCATCTGCGAGACTGTGTATTTGGCCGCGAGGCGGATGAAGTCGTCGGCGGTAAACCTCGCAAACCAGCGACGATTGAAATCGATGACCGTCTTCTGCGCATCGAGAATCTTGAACACCTGGGCCTTGTAAGTCTCCGCGTTTTGCTCAATCTGTTCGCGGGAGAGCGGCGGGCGCGTGGCGGACCGTCCAGTCGGATCGCCGATCATCCCGGTGAAGTCGCCGATCAAGAAGATGACCGTGTGACCCAGGTCTTGAAAATGCTTAAGCTTGCGCAGCACGACCGTGTGCCCGAGATGCAAGTCCGGCGCGGTGGGATCCATGCCCAGCTTCACCCGGAGAGGCTTGCCCGTGGCGCGCGATTTCTCCAGCTTAGCTCGAAGCTCGGCCTCGCGAATTATTTCGGCGCTGCCTTTTTTTATGTAGGCTAACTGCTCATCAACCGGTGCGAAGTTTGGCATGCAGTTCGATTATAAGCAATCCGTGTACGCCGTCCTCTTTCGAGCTTGGCTCGCCTGCACAGCACGGCATCCTATGTGTGTTTCGCGGTCCCAGTCACTAGCCTTCGCCCCACGATCTCAAACTTCCCGTCCAGCACAATATTGATCGCCTCGCTGTAGGCGATGTGCTCCTGCTCGAGGATGCGAGCTGCCAGGGTGTGCTCATCGTCGCTGTCGAGTACGGGGACGGTCTTTTGCAGAATGATGGGACCGTGGTCGAGTTCTTCGTCTACGAAGTGCACCGTGCAGCCTGAAACCTTCACCCCGTAGGCAAAGGCTTGCTCCTGAGCTTCAAGCCCGGGAAATGCCGGCAGCAGCGACGGATGAATGTTGAGGATGCGCCGCGGAAACTGTTGTACGAACCAGGGCGAGAGCAGCCGCATGTATCCTGCAAGGCAGACCAGGTCAACCTTGTGCATCTGCAGCGCAGCCACGACTTCACGGTCATGCTCGGCCCGGTTCTTGTCTTTCGACGGAATTACCAGCGCGGTGAGTCCCAGACGGCGAGCGGTTTCAATCCCGCGAGCATCAGTCCTGTTGGAAATGACGACGGCGATGCGAGCGTCTGGAATGCGCCCAGCGGCGACATTCTTGGCGATGGCTTCGAAGTTAGAACCGCGTCCAGAGAGGAGGATGCCTAGATTTTTCATCGAAGCTCTGAGCTGTCAGCCATCAGCTTTCAGCCAAGCGTTCATCATAATTCAACTGGCAAGAGGACTCGCCCGGTTTGCTCCGTCCCGACCGGTTCGATATAGTTTTGGATTGGCATGTATAAAGACTTCCATGCTGTCGACCGCTGGACCAAAAAGGAAGTGCACTGCATTTATCAGGCGCTGATCGTGGCCATTGCCACTCGACACGCGGATGCCCTGGACATCAAGTTCTTGGTGGACGGTCGTCCCGTCTGGATTGCACTTCCACACCCGGCGTGGGTGGAGTATCAGAAGCGCACCGGGAAGTTGATTACCGATTCGCTCGCCGTAGAAATTGCCGGGCACTATCTTCAGAACGCGCTGGAATCCGGCGAAGGGGTGGGCCAGGAAATGTACTCGCTGACCGTCGAGCAGACTCTTCAGCATCTGGATGCGATGGTGGCAGAGAAAGTTGGGTCTCAGCCTGTCGGGTAAGGCGAACTCTCGCGCCTTCTGCCCTCGTCACGAGAACTTCTCAGACCTTCCTTGGAAGCGAGTTCCGGATTCCCGCTACCCCCATCGTTCGTCCGGTTACTTCCTTTTCCGCTCGATACGAAAAAAGCAGGTCTGGACGACAAGCCGTGCACAGCGTCGAGGCGCTGATGTTTTTCGGTAGGACGCCAGCGCTCATCAGTTGACGGCGGTTCGCTTCAACCAGATCCAGGAAGATTTTCGTTGGCAGCTCGCCGTGACCCGGAGCCCGCGCGGTCAGAAACAGCAACGGGTACTTTTCGCGGACCGGGTCCGATTCTTTGATTTCACGAAACAAATCCGTGGCGTAAGCGAACTGCGATTCGAACTGCTGGCGCAGTTCAGGTCCGACGTCGTAGCAGCAGCCGTGGATTCCAGGACCGATGGCCGCTTTGATGTTCTTGGGCAGCGTACCAAAGCGGCGGCGCATTTCTCCCACGCCTTTTTCGACAATGCGCTGGACCGTTCCGCGCCAGCCCGCATGAAATACTCCCACGGCTCTCTGGTTTGTATCCACCAGAACGATCGGCAGGCAGTCGGCGGTTTGGATGGCGAGGAGAATGCCGGGCACGCAGGTTATGAGGCCATCGCCAACTAACGGTTCTTGCGGTAACTCGGTGACGCAATGGATCAGATCGGAATGAATCTGGCGAATGGTCACGATTGGCCACGGATTCCTACCGCTCTTAGCGCCGAGTTGCGATAAGAAAGCCGTCCGATTGCGTTCGACTACGCCTCGTGAGTCCTGTTTGGTGAATCCGAGATTGAGAGTGCGCCCGCCATAAGCGCGGGAGAGCCCGCCAGGTCTGGTGCTGAATCCATGAATCAGCCACGGAATGCGAGTGAGGGTTTCAGAATGAAGGATAGTCAATCGAGCCTGCTGGCACGGTTCGTGGGCACCAGAACATACTAAACTCATCGTCTAAACACGCAAGTCTGAAGTTACTGTTGAAAATGGCGACATTGACAGTGGTGAACAGGCCGTAGAACTCATTGAGAATTGGCCGACACTCTCAGGTCAACGACTGCTTGCCGATGTTATGCCAACAACTGGCGGGTTGTGAGCGCTTGCGTGGTATAACGACGGATACAAATGGCGGCAATTAACGCAGCGGAACACCGGTCCTCCTCGATTGGCAAACCTAGCTGGAGGGCACTGATCGCCTCTTGGCTGGGGTGGATGTTCGACGGCTACGAGACCTATGGCCTGGTCCTCGTAATGGGTCCTGCTGTCCATCAATTGCTTCCGCCTGACCGACTACCGAGAGCGTCTGTCTACATCGGCGGCTTACTAGCATCGACGATGGCTGGATGGGCGACGGGCGGAGTCGCGGCGGGTGTCCTTGCGGACTACTTCGGTCGCAGGCGCACCCTCATGCTCTCGATCCTGTGCTACGCCGTTTTTGCCGGGCTAGCCGCAATGTCTTGGAGCTACTGGTCCCTGCTCACTTTTCGCTTCCTTACGGGGCTTGGGTTAGGTGCTGAGTGGGGACCGGGCGCAGCCATTGTTGCTGAGTTTTGGCCGCCCGCGTCGCGAGGCCGAGCCGGGGGTGCCCTTCACGCGGCCTATGGTGTGGGCCTGCTGGTGGCGTCGGGCATTTGGCTATTGCTTAGCCCGTTAGGCCCGTCCTCGTGGCGCTACATGTTTGTGATCGGCATCTTGCCGGCCTTCTTACTGCTTTACGTCCGCCGCTGCGTCGACGAGCCCGCCGTCTGGATCGCAGCCAGCCGGGATCGACAAGACGCGCAGGAGCGACTTCAGACGGGTCGTGGCTCTCCTCAAGATAGAGAATTAGCGCAGTTTACGATAGCTCGCATCTTGTCTGATCCAGAACTACGCCGCCGGGTCGGGCTTTTGCTGTTGATGTCTATCCCTACTGTCGTGGGCTGGTGGTCTGCGTCCACGTGGATTCCGGAGTTCGCCGCCGAGCTGACAAAACATGCAGGAAGCGAAATGCGATTGTCGTCTTCTATGGTTGGACTGATGTTCAGTGTGGGTTCGATCGCGGGTTTTCTAGCGCTGGGATTCTTGGCCGATAGGTTAGGTCGCAAGCCGACCATTTGGTTTTACTACTTGGGAGCACTTGTACTTTCGTTGTGCTACTTCCTGCTGATCCGCCAGCGGACCGCAATACTTGTTATGGCTGGGGCAAACGGTTTCTTCAGTAGCGGTCAATTCGCGTGGATGACGATCTATTTGCCCGAGCTGTTCCCAACCCGGGTCCGGGGCACAGCCATGTCGTTAGTTTTCGATAGTTCGCGAAGCGTCGCCGGATTGGGGCCTCTTTTGGCTGGTTGGTTGATTGCGATATTTGGTGGAATCGGAACCGCTGCCGCTGTGATGTCGCTGATTTATATCGTTGGCCTAATCGTGACCCCGTTTGCAGGGCCGGAGACTAAAGGAAAGCCCCTGCCCACATGAGGGTGAACAACCCCATCTGAAGCCATCGATTCGCACCCAGATGATTATGTTTCTCGCGTACCGGCTAAGAACGGGCCATTAAACCAACCATCTCCAGCTCCACCAAGGGTAGCCGGCATTCCTGCGCGTATAATTCCGCATGCCGTCAAAACGAGTGCCGCCTGGAACCCGGAGGACGAATATGAGTCGCAGTGGGCAACCCACCATCGGAATAGCTTTTGCTCTCATTCTCTTCTGCGTCGGAGCGTTCCTGTTGCTGCAGCCAGCGACGGCCTCACCGCAACCAACCAGCCCGGTCCCACCATCCTCGGCGGATCCGCGTTTGCAGAATGCTTACAAGTTTCAGCAGAGCGGATGGACTTATGTCCACCTGGAAGGCTCTCCTGAGCACATCGGATTCCAGCACGGATACCTGTTGGCGCGCGAGATTGCCGATGCTTTCGAGGCAGTCAAGCTGGAGGACACCCACACCACCAAGCGCGATTGGGAGTTTTTCAGAAATGCCGCCCATGAAATGCTTTGGCCGAAAATCGATGCGGAATATCAGCAGGAACTCACCGGGATTGTCGAGGGACTCAAGGCGCAGGGCGTCGCCATGGATGTGGACGATCTGGTCGCGCTCAATGCCTTCGAAGAACTCCCCGGTTACTACGTGCCATGGTTCAATCAGCAGGAACACGTCGCAGGCGCGCCGCGATTGTCAAGTCCCGGCAATTGCAGCGCGTTTATCGCTACCGGGAGTTACACCCGGGACCACCAGATTGTCATTGCACACAACAATTGGACCAGCTACCTGGTGGGCTCCCGCTGGGTGATGGTCTTCGACATTGTTCCTGAACACGGGAACCGCATTTTGATGGATGGGTTTCCCGGGGTCATTACCAGCGATGATGATTTCGGCGTGAACTCCGCCGGAATCATGGCGGCGGAGACCACCATCGCCCAATTTGTCGGCTGGGATCCGCAGGGCAAGCCGGAGTTTGTGCGCTCGCGCAAGGCCCTGCAATATGCCAATTCCATTGACGACTATGCGCGCATCATTCGCGACGGGAACAACGGTGGCTATGCCAACGACTGGCTGATCGGAGATCGCAAGACGGGTGAGATTGGATATCTTGAGTTGGGTTTGAAACACACGCCCATGTGGCGGACGAAAGATGGATATTTTGTCAGCTCAAATTTTGCCCGCGATCCGGCGGTGATCAGAGATGAGACCTCGGGCTTCGATCCCAAAGACTTGTCGACTTCGCCCAATGCCCGCCACGTACGCTGGGAGCAGTTAATCAGGCAGTCCAAAGGACAAATCGACGTTGGCATGGCGGAGAGCTTTATGGCTGATCATTTGGATAGCTTCGAAAAGAAGGAGCAACCGAACGAGCGCAGCCTCTGCGGTCATGTGGACACGTCGGCGCGGGGTGTGAAACTTTGGGAGTGGGGAGCTTACTATCCCGGAGGAGCGGTTCAAGGCAAAGCGACGGATAGCAACATGGCGGCGCGCATGAGTTTTCAGGCTCGGGCAGGGCATCCTTGTGGCCAGGATTTCATCGCCAAGGATTTCTTGAGCGCGCACCCGGACTACTCCTGGGAGGCGCCGGCGCTTCGTGACATGAAGTCTGGTCCGTGGACTCTGTTTCACGCGGGACAGCGCGCAGGCCAGTGATCAAGTCGACGGCCTTTACACCTCGGCCAATCTCGGACTTCGCTTGTGCCAATCCGTGGCTTGCTCATAGGCATACGCAAGCTGTAGAACTCTGTCTTCCCGCCAGTGCGGGCCGATGATCTGCAGTCCGATGGGAAGACCAGCGGTGGTGAATCCACAGGGAACCGAGATCGCGGGCAGTCCCCACACATTTACCGGGCGGGTATTGCGGAGCAGCAGCATTTCGCGCGGGCGGAGGAGATGTGGGTTTTGCTTCAACTCAGCAATCGCAGGTGCGGGAACCGGTGTGGTCGGAGTTACCAGAACGTCTACGTCCTCAAACATGAGGTCGATTTCGCCGCGTATCTTTTCCTGTTCGTGGCGCCGCTGCTCAACCTCTGCGCCGCTGATGTTCTCGCCCTTGCGGATGCGGCGTAGTGTTTCCGGCTGGTACAGTTCGGGGCTCCGGGAAACGAACTCGGCGTGATAAGCGTACGACTCCGCCGTTTGCAGCGTCCGGTCGGTGGGGACATCAAGCTCGATCTCAGACAAATCGCCGGCGGCTCCTAGGATGCCAAGCGCTTGTTCCACCGCAGAAGCAACCTCCGGATCAAGATCTTCGTAGAAGAATTTCCGCGGGATACCGATCCTCGCTGGCTTCGATCCATTGCGGAGTGCAGCGAGGTAATCAAGGACTGGCAAGTTGGCACTGTTCATGTCTCTCTCGTCGTAGCCTGCGATCGCCTGTAAAATCACCGCGGTATCTGAAACCGTCCGCGTGATCGGGCCCACGTGATCGAGCGACGGCGAGAGCGGGATAATGCCATGAACGCTGACGCGTCCATACGTGGGCTTCAGGCCGACGACTCCGCATAACGCGGCAGGTTCTCGAACCGAACCGGCAGTATCCGTGCCGATGGCGCCATAACCAAGACCTGCAGCCACGGCGGCGACCGAGCCTCCCGACGAACCACCCGTAATGTACGCGGCATCCCAGGGATTGTGAACTTCCCCGTAGTGGCTGATCATCGAACTGCCGCCGTAAGCGAATTCATGAAGGTTCTGCTTCCCCAACAGGACGGCTCCAGCATCTCTCAGACGCCGAACGACTTCAGCATCTTCTGTGGGGACCCGATCCTGGAATAAAGCGCTGGCAGCTGTGGTGTGGATGCCGGCAGTATCGATGAGGTCTTTCAGGGCAAGCGGGATCCCATGCAACGGCCCGCGCCAATGTCCCCGAAGGATCTCAGCTTCGGCGCTGCGTGCCTGGGTCAGAGCCGACTCTGAGGTTACAGTGATGAAGGCATTCAACGTGGGGTTAAGCTTCTCGATCTGCGCCAGGCAGTTCTTTGTCAATTCCACGGGAGACAGTTTCCGTTTTCGCAACAACTCGCTAGTTTCCACAATGAATGTGAGCACGTTCCTTCTTCCTTATGCGAACCTGCCATTTCTCCCAGCAATTATCGCCTGACGTTACTCTTGCGTCGTGCAAAAAGCCTATAATCTTTACTTTCCTTTCGGGGGAGGGTGCAAGAATTCTGCCATGGCACAGATGACCGTAACTCCCGTCGCAACGCGAGCGTTTCTCCTCGATGGTAAATGGATCGAAGGCGGCGACGAGGTCGAGATTCGGGCGCCCTATGATGGTAGCGTTGTCGGCCGTGTATTCCAGGGAAGGCGCGAGCATGCCGAGGCGGCCATCGCGGCTGCGGTCAAGGCTTTCGGCACTACGCGCCGGCTGCCGGCGTTTGAGCGGCAGCGCGTGCTGCGCCGGGTGGCCGAGAGGATCGCTCAACGCAAGGAAGAGTTTGCCCACACTTTAGCGCAAGAAGCGGGAAAGCCGATTAAGGCGGCGCGCAGTGAGGTCGAACGATCCGCTTTCACTTTCACCGTAGCCGCAGAAGAAAGTACCCGCATCTACGGAGAGTGTCTGCCGCTGGATTGGCAGGAATTCACAGCCGGGCGCTGGGGAATTGTGCGCCGTTTCCCTCTGGGGGCGATCGCCGGGATCACGCCGTTCAATTTTCCGTTGAACCTGGTGGCGCACAAAGTTGCCCCAGCGATTGCCAGCGGCTGCACCATGGTGTTGAAGCCCGCCCCGGAGACACCGCTGACCGCATTGCTTATGGCTGAGGCGGTGCAGCAGGCGGGCTGGCCGGACGGTGCCCTGAATGTTCTTCCGCTCTCCAATGAGGACGCTGGATTGCTGGTGACCGACGAGCGTCTGAAGCTGATCAGCTTCACCGGCAGTGCCACGGTCGGCTGGGAGATCAAGCGTCGCGCCGGCAAAAAGAAGGTCGCGCTGGAATTGGGCGGGAACGCCGGAGTCATCGTTCACAGCGATGCTGATCTGACCTACGCAGCCGAGCGGTGCGTGACTGGAAGTTTCGCATATGCTGGGCAATCTTGTATTTCGGTTCAGCGCATCCTGGTGGAGCGATCAGTCTGGGAAAGATTCAAAGAACTTTTTCTGGCGGCAGTCAAGAAACTGAAAACCGGAGATCCGCTGCAGGAGTCAACCGATGTGGGCCCGCTGATTCGTGAAAGCGATGCCATCCGCGCCAGCGACTGGATCCAGGAGGCAGTGCGTGGCGGCGCCCGCCTGCTTTGTGGGGGACAACGCAAGGGCTCAGTGCTTGAACCCGCCGTCCTGACCGGGACGCGCCCAGAGATGAAGGTAAATTGCCAGGAAATTTTTGCTCCGGTTGTAACCATCGAGTCATACGGCGAGTTTTCCGATGCGTTGCGGCAAATCAACAATTCTCCCTATGGCTTGCAGGCGGGAATATTCACGCGTGATGCCAAGCTGCTGTTCAATGCGTACGAAGAGCTCGAAGTGGGGGCCCTAATGGCCGGGGACGTGCCGACGTTTCGCATTGATCACATGCCCTATGGCGGTATTAAGGACTCAGGATTAGGACGCGAAGGGTTGCGCTATGCGATCGAGGAAATGACTGAGCCAAAGCTGATGGTGATGAACCTGCGGTGAGTCGATCCTGTGAGCGAGTGGCGGATAGAGGCCGGGCGTCCCGCCCGGCTGGGCGGGCGAGACGCCCGTCCTCCATTATTCGCTAAAAGTTTGGGCCGGCTGTCTCGCGGCGTAATATTTGTCCAGAAGTTTTTGGAAGTTGAATTGTCGGCGGCAATCACAAGGCGCCGCGAACTGCTATAATCACAAGTTTTCGTGGGGGACATCCTAGCTATCTAACTGCGTGTTCCAAAGGGGACCGCACTGAACCGGGGATGAAGTTCGACGCTAAGCTGCACTGAAAGTTCTGATCGATGCAGATTTTTCATCGCAGTACGAACACAATCTCCCGCGCCACGATCTACGGGGCGGCATTCCTGGTCGCGGCACTGCTCTGGGCGGTGCTTGAGCTGCAGCGCTCGCCCTACATAACTTACGCCAAAGTGGTGCGCCCGCAGCCCGTGCCCTTCAGCCATCAGCACCACGTCGGCGGGTTAGGCATTGACTGCCGCTATTGCCATACTTCGGTGGAGAACTCTGCATTCGCCGGGATTCCTCCAACCAAAACCTGTATCAACTGCCACTCACAAATTTGGACGGGAGCGCCGCTGCTCGAACCCGTGCGTGAGAGCTTCCGCACCGGCAAGTCCCTGGTATGGACTCGGGTCAACGATTTGCCCGATTTCGTTTATTTCGACCACAGCATTCACATCAACAAGGGCGTAGGCTGCAACACCTGCCACGGCCCGGTGGACCGCATGCCGCTGATGTTCAACTACGCATCTCTGCAAATGGAGTGGTGTCTGGACTGCCATCGCGCCCCAGAGAAAAATCTGCGGCCTCGCGACCAGGTATTCAATATGCGCTACGAGCAGCCCTCCAGCGCCAAGCCAGTAATGCTGGATGGCAAAGTTTATACGGACCAGCTTTCACTGGGCATGGATTTGGTGAGGAAATACAATTTGCGCACGGTGACGGACATTACAAGTTGTTCGACGTGTCACAGGTGAGCTTCGGGAGATGATGGAGGACGGGGGGCCCGGCCGTCCAGCCGGACGCGGATGTTTTCTGTAGCGAAGTTCGAATAACAAGATGGAAGAACAAAACAATAAGCCGAACCGCCAGGACGTTTGTCCGGGCAAGCAGAACAAGCTCGACCTGAAAACGGCTCGAGCCCAAATCGCCGGGACGAAGGGCCCCGAGTATTGGCGCAGCCTGGAAGAACTCGCAGGCAGCACCGAGTTTCAGGAGATGATGCATCGCGAGTTCCCCAAAGGCGCGTCGGAGTGGCTGGATTCGGTTTCTCGCCGTGGCTTCCTGAAACTGATGGGCGCTTCGCTGGCGATGGCGGGGATGACTGCCTGCACCAAGCAGCCGCTGGAGCCCATTGTTCCCTATGTGCGCCAGCCGGAAGAAGTGATTCCCGGCCGCCCCATGTTCTACGCCACCGCTTTCACGCTGGGTGGATACGCCAGTCCGATCCTGGTCGAAAGTCATCTCTACCGTCCCACCAAGATTGAAGGCAACGAGCAGCATCCCGCGAGCCTGGGCGGAACCGATATCTTCGCGCAGGCGTCAATCCTCGGAATGTACGATCCCGACCGATCGCAAACCATAGGGTATTTGGGCGACGTGCACACTTGGGGAGCATTCCTGGAAGCACTCCGCGGACCGCTCAGCGCGCAAAAAGCGGTGCAGGGAGCGGGAATCCGCATCCTAACGCGGACGGTTTCTTCCCCCGCACTGGCCGATCAGTTGCGCTCAGTGCTCAAGTTATATCCGCAAGCCAAGTGGCACGTGTATGAGCCAGTGAATCGCGACAATGTGCTTGAGGGGGCGAAGATGGCTTTCGGGCAGCCGGTGGAAACGCAGTACCGGCTGGAAAACGCCGACGTGATTGTGTCGCTTGACGCCGACTTCCTCTACGCAGGATTCCCGGGAAACACGCGTTATATCCGCGATTTCGCCAAGCGCCGCCACCCGGATCAAGGCAATATGAGCCGGCTATATGTGATCGAGAGCACGCCCAGTTCAACCGGTGCAAAGGCAGACCATCGGCTGCCACTGCGGGCAAGCGAGATCGACGGATTCGCCCGCGAACTTCTTCTTGCTCTGGCGGTGACTTCGAACAGCCCCAAGACAAACAAAGGGTCCGAATTTCTCCAGGCGGTTGCGGCGGATCTCGCCACGAAGCATGGTTCGAGCGTCATTATTCCGGGCGATCACCAGCCGCCCGTGGTACACGCTCTGGCCCAGGCCATTAACCAAACCCTGGGCAACATTGGAAAAACGGTTCTCTACACTGACCCAGTCGACGCGAACCCAGTCAATCAGACTGACTCCATTAAAGATCTTGTCGCCGACATGCGCGCCGGCAAAGTGGACATGCTGTTCATCATGGGCGGAAATCCCGCCTACGATGCACCTGCGGACCTGGGCTTTGCTGATGCGCTCAAGAACACGAATATTCCGATGCGCGTCCATCTAGGTCTTTATCAGGACGAAACCGCGGAACTCTGCCAATGGCATGTGAACGAGGCGCATTATCTCGAATCATGGGGCGACACTCGTGCCTACGACGGTACCGTGAGCATCGTGCAACCCCTGATTGCTCCGCTCTACAGCGGCAAAAGTATTTACGAACTTACCGCGCTACTAGCCGGGCAAGCCGAAGCCACCGGCCATGAGGTTGTGCAGAGCTACTGGCGAAAGCAGCATCCGGGCGCGGACTTTGACGCCTTCTGGCGGAAATCGCTGCACGATGGCTGGATTGACGGAACCACGTTTCCGCCCAAGCAATTTGCCACGAAGGTAGCGAGTTATCTGCCTTCTGTTAACATCCGGCCAAGTGCTATCGAGATTAATTTCCGTCGCGATCCTTCCGTCTACGACGGTTCCTTCTCTAATAACGGCTGGTTGCAGGAACTGCCCAAGCCGATGTCCAAGATCACGTGGGACAATCCCGTCCTCATCGGCCCAGCCATGGCATCACGGATGGGGATGAAGACAGAAGATCTGGTGACGCTGGAACTAAATGGCAAAAAGCTGACCGCTCCAATCTGGATACAGGCCGGTCACCCTGACAATTCCGTGACCGTGTTCCTGGGCTACGGGCGCAAACGCGCAGGGCGAGCGGGGACCGGCGCAGGCTTCGACATGTATCCTCTTCGGCTTAGCGCGACGCCATGGTTCACCACCGGCGTGAATATTACCAAGGCCGGAGGAACCTATATCCTCGCTTCGACCCAGGGCTATCAGACGATGGAAACTGGCGACGGCGCGACCCGGCCCATAGTGCGCACCAGAAGCTTGGAGGAATATCGCAAACAACCGGACTTTGCGCAGGACGACAATCCTCCGGCTGGGCTGACCTTGTATCCCGGCTACGACTATCGCAGCCAGCCTTACGCGTGGGGCATGGCTATCGATCTGAATGCCTGCGTCGGTTGCAATAACTGCATACTTGCCTGCCAATCGGAAAACAACATTCCCGTAGTTGGCAAGGAGCAATGCAATAAGGGTCGGCACATGCATTGGATCCGGGTGGACGCTTATTACCAAGGTGACCGCGATAATCCCAAGGCGTACTTTCAGCCGGTTCCTTGCATGCAGTGCGAAAACGCACCTTGTGAACTGGTATGTCCCGTCGGAGCGACCACGCATAGTAGCGAAGGCCTGAACGATATGGTCTACAACCGCTGCGTCGGCACCCGTTACTGTTCCAACAACTGCCCCTACAAAGTACGGCGTTTCAATTTTCTACTGTTCCAGGATTGGGAGACACCGCAGCTCAAGATGATGCGCAACCCTGATGTAACCGTGCGCAGCCGCGGCGTCATGGAAAAGTGCACCTATTGCATTCAGCGTATCACCCAGCACCGCATTGATTCCGAGCGCGAAGATCGCAAGATTCAGGATGGCGAGTTGCAGACAGCCTGTCAGCAGTCATGCCCAGCAAACGCGATCATCTTCGGCAATATCAACGATCCCAATAGTCAGGTGTCGAAGCTGAAAGCCAATATGCGCAACTACGGGCTGCTGCAGGACCTGAATACCCGGCCGCGCACAACGTACCTGGCCGAGATTCGCAATCCCAACCCCGAACTGGAAGGTCAACGGAGCACGGTCGAGCATGGATGATCCAACTCAAGTCGAAACTGGGCCAAGGCGAGCGCCGGTTATTGGACCGGGGCACACCTTCGCCACCATTACCGACAAGATCAGCGCAATCGTGCTCACCCGACCCACCTCCACTGGCTGGTTGGTCGGTTTTGGTATTTCCTTCCTCATCGTGATGATTCTGCTGTACGCCATCGGCTACCTCTTCCTTCGAGGAGTCGGCATTTGGGGCGTCAACATCCCCGCCGGCTGGGGATTCGCCATCGTAAACTTCGTGTGGTGGATCGGAATCGGCCACGCTGGCACTCTGATTTCCGCGATTCTTCTGCTGCTGCGGCAATCGTGGCGCAACTCGATTAACCGCTTCGCCGAAGCCATGACGCTCTTCGCCGTAGCCTCCGCGGGTTTGTTCCCGCTGCTCCACTTAGGCCGGCCGTGGCTCTTCTACTGGCTCTTTCCCTATCCCAACTCCATGAACTACTGGCCGCAATTCCGCAGTCCGCTGGTATGGGACGTGTTTGCGGTCTCGACGTACTTCACTATTTCTTTGGTGTTCTGGTTCATCGGCTTAATCCCGGACCTGGCTACCCTGCGCGACCGCGCTCAAAACCGTTTAGCCCAAATCGCCTACGGCATGCTGGCCATGGGTTGGCGCGGTTCAACCCGTCACTGGGCCCGCTATGAGACGGCATACCTGCTGCTGGCCGGACTTGCGACCCCGTTGGTCCTCTCCGTGCACACTGTGGTCAGCTTCGACTTCGCCATCGGCATTGTGCCCGGCTGGCACACCACCATCTTCCCGCCCTACTTCGTGGCTGGCGCAATTTATTCCGGCTTCGCCATGGTTCTGGTGCTGGCGATTCCGATCCGTAAGTTTTACGGTGTGGAAGACTTCATTACCGAGCGCCATCTGGAGAACTCCGCCATGGTCATGCTCGCCACGGGGCTTATCGTGGGTTATGGATATGTCATGGAAGCATTCATGAATTGGTATAGCGGGAATGCGTACGAAAACTATACCCTTTGGAACCGGCTGCACGGGCCGTATGCGCCCTTGTATTACGCCCTGTTGTTCTGCAACATCCTGCTCCCACAGGTTTTGTGGATTCGCAAATTTCGTACCCGACCGCTATGGCTGTTCCTGGTATCGCTCGACGTTCTGCTTGGCATGTGGCTGGAACGTTTCATCATCGTGGTCGTCAGTCTGCATCGTGACTTCCTGAACTCGTCCTGGGGCATGTATTACCCCACGCGCTGGGACTGGGCGATTTTCATCGGAACCGTTGGAATGTTTGCCTCCGCCATGTTCCTGTTCATTCGTATTCTCCCCATGATCTCGATCTTTGAACTGCGCACCCTGCTGCCCGCGGCGGAGGAGGCAAAGTCCGAATGAAACGCGCCCGGATTTATGGCTTAATGGCCGAGTTCGACACCCCGGTCGAGATCGTCAAAGCGGCTCACCTCACCTACGAGGCAGGCTACAAGAAGATCGATGCCTATACTCCGTTTCCCATCGAAGAACTGGCGGAGGCAATCGGTTTTCGCAAGAATGGCGTACCCCTGGTGGTGCTGGTCGGCGGATTGCTCGGTTGTTCCGCGGGCTTCCTGCTGCAGTGGTGGATTGCGACCATCAGCTATCCCGTCAACGTGGGCGGTCGGCCGTTCAACTCGTGGCCGGCGTTTATTCCCGTAACCTTCGAGATGACCATTCTCTTCGCCGGACTCGCGGCGGTATTCGGGATGCTGGCGCTGAACGGCCTGCCCACGCCTCATCATCCCGTGTTCAACGTGCCCCGCTTCGCCTTTGCCAGCAAAGACAGATTTTTCCTGATCATCTTTTCGTCTGATCCTAACTATAACGCCGTGCGCACCCGCGCTTTTTTGGAGAGCCTGGGGCCGCGCTCCATTTCGGAGGTTCCCGACTAGGAAGAATGCGCAGGCTGCAATACATTTCGTGGCTGGGATTGCTGGCTGTGCTGGCCTTGCTCGGATGCCGCCAGGATATGCACGACCAACCCCGCTTCAAGCCGCTCGCCGAGAGCGACTTTTACCCCGATTTGCGCTCGGCGCGCACTCCGGTGGATGGGACCGTCGCCCGTGGCCAGTTGCATGAAGATTCGTATCTCTATACCGGCAAGTTCGGAAACAATCCCGGCGACTATATGCCATTCCCCGTAACCGCCGACGTGCTGGCTCGCGGCCGTGAGCGCTTCAATATTTACTGCGCCCCTTGCCACTCCCGCCTCGGCGATGGCAACGGGATGATCGTGCAGCGCGGTTTTCGCGCTCCGCCCTCTTATCACACCGAGCGTCTGCGGAAAGCGCCGCTGGGATACTTCTTTGACGTAATGACCAACGGATTCGGCGCTATGCCGGAATATGCCACGCAAATTCCGCCCCGCGACCGCTGGTGCATCGTGGCTTACATCCGAGCTTTGCAGTTAAGCCAGGGAGCCACCATGGGCGATGTTCCGTCAGGACAAATGATTCCGTCGCAGTCGCCGGTCTTCCGTGGCGATCCCGGCTCGGGCGCAACTTTGCCCGAACTCCAGCCCGCTTCCCCCGACGAAAAAGGAGAGCAGCCGAAATGAGCACGGCGCGTGTAAACCTGGACCTGACAGCGCCGCCGGTGGTCAAAACCATCCAACAGCGCTCGCTGATCGTCGGCTTGGTTTTCTCCGTAATCTCGTTGGCACTCGCCTTCCTTCGTCCGGATGAGTTCTTTCGCGCCTACCTCCTCGGCTACATGGCCTGGCTCGGAGTGGCCCTCGGTTCCATGGCGATTCTCATGGTTCGGCATCTCACTGGCGGCGGGTGGGGCATGGTAATCCGCAGAATTCTGGGCGCGGCCATGCGCACCTTGCCGCTGATGGCGGTGTTGTTTATTCCCATCCTGTTCGGAATTCCCAAACTCTATGTGTGGGCGCGGCCGCTCGACTCCATCGCGGACAAACACCTTCGCGAACACCTGCAGCACATCACCAAGACCTATCTGAATGTCCATGGATTCATCATCCGCGCCGCAATTTACTTGGCCATCTGGAATCTGTTGTCATTCTTCCTCAGCCAGTGGTCGCGGGAGCAGGATAAACCTCCGTTGCGCGACCATAGCCTCCGCTTCAAGGCCGTGAGCGGGCCCGGACTGATTCTTTACGCCTTCACCATTGGGTTCGCAGCTATCGACTGGATCATGTCCATCGACCCCACCTGGATTTCCACGATCTACGGATTGTTGATCCTGATCGGAGAGTTGCTTGCAGCCATGTCCTTCGCCGTGGTGGTTGAGCGAATCCTGGTGAACTACAAGCCCATGTCGGAGATGTTAAGACCCGACTTCGTCCAAGACCACGGCAAGTGGATGCTGACCTTCGTCATGGTATGGGCCTACTTCTCATTCTCGCAGTGGGTCATTATCTGGGCGGGAAACTTGCCCGAAGAAATCACCTGGTACATGCGCCGATTGGACGGCGGCTGGGGATTCGTCGGGCTGTTCCTGGTGGTGTTTCAGTTCGCTGTGCCTTTCGTGTTCCTGCTCTCACGTCCCTTTAAACGCGATATACGAAGGTTGGTATGGCTGGCCGCTTGGATTATGGGGATGCGATACGTGGACCTTTTCTGGATCATCGAACCCAATTTTTCAAAAACATTGAGCTTGACCGTGGCGGATGTAGTGGTCCCCGTTGCCATGGGCGGTATTTGGCTGGCTTACTTCTTCCGCAATCTGGATTCGCTGCCCCTTCTGCCCGCGTATGACGTATCTGCAAACGAAGTACTGGAACCAGCGCATGAGTGAAGAAACAAAACACGAACACGCGGGAGCGAGCTTTGAGCGGCAAGACCTAAGCGCTCAGGGGGTACTCGCGTTCCTGATCAGTCTGGCCGTGGGCGGGGTTCTGGTCTATTTCGTTATCTGGGGTTTGTATGATTTCATGGACGCGCGCCAGAGATCACACCAGCCGCCGCAGAGTCCCCTGGTGAAGCAAGCGGAAACCGACACACGCAAGGTCTTGCCCGAAGAGATCGCGCAGTTTCCCCAACCGCGTTTGGAAAGGAACGAGCGAGTTGAGATCAACGATTTTCGCTTGCAGGAAGATCAAACCTTAAACAGTTATGGCTGGATGGATGAGAAGGCTGGAGTGGTGCATATCCCAATTGAGCGCGCCATGCAATTGCTGGCGCAGCGTGGATTGCCGACTACACCCAAGGCTGGAACGGTTCCAGCGTCTGCCGTGAATGTCGCTACGCAAGCGGCGGAGCGTTCGGACACCAGCGGCAAACCGCCTCAGCCCAAGTTGCAAACGCCGAAGTAAGGGAAAGGAATGTGGCAGTGCGAAGCGCAATAGGATCGAGAATTTCGAAGCTGATCGTAGCAGCGACGCTGGCGGTGTGTATTCTCACGCTGCCCGCGCGGGGCCAGGGGATGACCCAGGGAATCATGTCGCCGCCTGCGAATGTGCGTCCACCAGGATTGAAGAACGTGGGCATCGAGCAGCACCTGAACGAACCGATTCCGCCCACTCTCACGTTTCGCGACGAAACCGGGAAAGCGGTCCGCTTGGCCGACTATTTCGGCAAGAAGCCGATGATTTTGAATCTCGTGTACTACCAGTGTCCGATGTTGTGTGGAGAGGTTTTGAGCGGCCTGGAGAGCGCCCTCCGCGTGTTGAAGTTCGACATAGGAAAAGAGTTCGACGTTCTCACCGTGAGTTTTGATCCCAAGGAAACGCCAGAAATGGCAGCCGCTAAAAAGGCCGAATATCTGAAGCGTTACGGACGCTCCGGCGCGACCGCAGGCTGGCATTTCCTGACCGGACCGCAGGCTTCAATCCACGCCCTCACCAAGGCAGTCGGATTTCAATATCAATACGATCCCAAGAGTGCTCAATTCGCTCATGCAACCGCAATCATGGTGCTGACGCCGGAAGGAAAAATCGCGCAGTATTACTATGGCGTCGAGTTCGCGCCGAAGGATTTGCGCCTGGGCTTGATTCAAGCCTCCGAGAACAAGATTGGCACGGTGGTGGATCAAGTGTTGCTCTACTGCTACCACTACGATCCGGACACGGGGAAATACGGCGCAATCATCAGCAGGATTCTGCAACTGGCGGCGGGCGCGACCGTGTTGATCCTCGGCACATTCCTCGTGGTGATGTTCCGTATGGGTCCGACAACCATGGCGCGGCAGCGACCGATGCCCAACGGCGAACGGCCAACGACCAACGACTAAACTATGTTCGATAACTTTCCACTTTGGCCTGTACGCGCCTCCACCGGCGCTGGCAATGTAGATGCCCTCTACATTTTCCTGCTGGCACTGTCCGCGTTCATGTGCCTGGCCATCTTCACTATGATTCTGGTGTTTGCGACCAAGTATCGTCGCCAGCGAGGAATCGAGGCGGAGCAGATCGAAGGCTCATCCGCATTGGAAATCACTTGGTCGATCATTCCGCTAGGAATCTTTATGGCCATCTTCCTCTGGGGTGCGGTCATTTACTTCCACGAGCGAACTCCACCCAGGGGCGCGTCCGAAATTTATGTCGTAGCCAAGCAGTGGATGTGGAAACTCCAACATCAAGAGGGCCCACGCGAGATCAACCAACTGCACGTGCCGGTAGGCCGCGATGTCAAACTGATCATGACCTCGCAGGACGTGATCCACAGCTTCTATGTTCCAGCCTTCCGCATCAAGCAGGACGTGCTGCCCGGACGCTATACCACCGCATGGTTCCGTGCGACCAAGCCCGGTGTCTATCACTTGTTCTGCTCGCAATATTGCGGCTCCATGCACTCCGGCATGATCGGGCAAGTGACGGTGATGGAGCCCGCGCAATACGAAGCCTGGCTCTCCGGTGGCGCAACCTCGGGCTCCCTTGCGGCCAGCGGTGAAAGCCTGTTCCAGCAATTGGGGTGCCCCACCTGTCACCGCTCCGATACCCAAGGCCGCGGACCCAATCTGGCCGGAATCTTCGGCAAACCCGTGCAACTGGAGGACGGGCGCAGCGTAATTGCCGATGAAAACTATATCCGCGAATCGATCTTGAGTCCAAGTGCGAAAATCGTGAGCGGATTCAAGCCCATCATGCCGGTTTTCCAGGGACTGGTGGGCGAAGAACAGTTGAATGCCTTAGTGGCATACATCAAGTCCTTGAGCCCGTCTCCCGTGGGAGGCCAAGGTGGCGTCAGCCTGGCACCAAAACCGCAATACCCCAAGGAATAGCAATGGCTACCGCAGCAATTACTGCCGAACGCGAACACTACTTGAACAAAGAGTACGGCATTCGCTCCTGGCTGTTGACCACCGACCACAAGCGCATCGCGCTGCTATACCTGATCTCCATCACTTTCTTCTTTTTTGTCGGAGGATTCTTTGCCCTGCTGATCCGGCTCGAACTGCTGACCCCGGCGGGCGATCTGGTGCAGGCGGATACGTACAACAAGCTTTTCTCCATGCACGGCCAGGTGATGATCTTTTTCTTTCTGATTCCATCAATCCCCGCCGTGCTGGGAAATTTCCTCGTCCCCCTGATGATCGGCGCCAAAGATTTGGCCTTTCCGCGCATCAATCTCCTGAGTTGGTATCTCTACATCATTGCCGGCGTCATCTATATCCACTGCATCGTCACCGGCGGCGTGGACACGGGTTGGACTTTCTACACACCTTTCAGCACGGCTTTCAGCAACACCAAAGTGATTGAGGCGGGAATCGCAGTCTTCATCGCAGGATTTTCCTCCATCCTCACCGGCCTCAACTTTGTGGTAACCATTCACCGCATGCGGGCGCCGGGCATGACCTGGTCGCGCCTGCCCCTGTTTATCTGGGCGCACTATGCGACCAGCATTATCCAGTTGCTCGGAACCCCAGTGCTGGCAGTTACTCTCCTGCTGGTGGTTTTCGAACGCGCCTTCAACCTGGGAATCTTCGATCCCACCCGCGGCGGCGACCCGCTATTATTCCAGCATCTATTCTGGTTCTACTCCCATCCCGCGGTTTACATCATGATCCTTCCGGCGATGGCGGTGGAGAGCGAAGTGGTTGCATGCTTCACCCGCAAGCGCATCTTCGGCTACAACTTCGTAGCCATGTCCAGCATTGCGATTGCGGTATTCGGATTCCTGGTCTGGGCCCACCACATGTTCGTCGCAGGCATTTCGCTCTATGCGGCGTTGATCTTCTCCATTCTCAGCTACCTAGTTGCGGTGCCCTCGGCGATCAAAGTTTTCAACTGGACCGCGACCATGTACAAAGGTTCGATCTCGTTTACGACTCCGATGCTGTACGCCTTCGGCTTCATCGGACTGTTCACCATGGGCGGACTGACTGGCCTCTTCCTCGCCTGCCTGGGAATCGACGTGCACGTGCACGACACCTATTTCGTCATCGCCCACTTCCACTACATCATGGTCGGCGGCGCAGTCATGGGATATCTCGGCGGCCTGCACTTCTGGTGGCCGAAAATCTCAGGCCGTATGTATCCGGAAGGGTGGGGCAGACTTGCAGCATTGCTTGTCTTCGTCGGATTCAACCTGACTTTCTTCCCGCAATTCATTCTCGGCTACATGGGAATGCCGCGCCGCTACTGGCAATACCCGCCGGAATTTCAGGTATTGAATGTGCTCTCGACCGCGGGATCAACCATTCTGGCCGTCGGATATGTTCTGCCCATGGTCTATTTCCTGTGGTCCATGCGGTACGGAAAAATCGCCGAAGATAACCCCTGGGGCGCCGCTGGCCTGGAATGGAAGACCTCTTCGCCGCCGCCCACTTTCAATTTTGACGAGGCGCCCGAAGTGACGTGGGAAGCCTACAACTACGAAGAAATCCCCGCCCCCGCGGAGGTGCCCGTTGAGCGATAGCCCGATCGCGGTCGAGCAACACGGCCCGGAACTGCTGCACCACTTCGTCGACGCCGAGCAGCAGCGCGACGCTGCCTCCCTCGGCATGTGGCTTTTCCTGGCGACCGAGATCATGTTCTTCGGCGGCATGTTTTGCGCCTACCTGATCTATCGCTATGCGTACTACAACGAATTCGCCGCCGGCAGCCGCAGCCTGGACTTGAAGTGGGGCACGATCAATACCGCGGTGCTGATTTGCAGCAGCTTGACCGTGGCGCTCGGCGTCCGCGCGGCGCAAATGGGGAAGCGTAAACTGCTGGTCATTCTGTTGCTGCTGACCATCGTGTTCGGGTTTGTCTTCCTTGGGATCAAGGGAAAGGAGTGGCACGACAAATACACGGAGCATCACATCCCGGGACACTCCTTCAACGCAGACGACCTGGTGAGAGACTACCCGCAGATTCACATCGACCAGCAACACGAGCAAATTTATTTCTCGCTCTACTTCGCCATGACCGGCCTCCACGCCCTGCACATGATCATCGGCGTCGGCATTTTCGTTTTCCTTACCTACTACGCATGGAAGGGACGTTACACGCCGAAGTATTACACGCCTATCGAAATCGGCGGTTTGTACTGGCACTTTGTGGATATTGTCTGGATTTATCTTTTTCCACTGCTCTACTTAATCGATCGAAAACCGCTGGGGTGAGCAAATCATGTCAGAACACATCATTTCAAGCAAACTCTACTATGCGATCTGGATCACCCTGCTGGTGCTGACGGTTGTGACCGCTTTGGTGGCAAGGGTCGACTTGGGACCGTTCAACACGATCGTAGCCCTGGTGATTGCCACCTTCAAAGCTCTGCTCGTAGTTCTCTTCTTCATGCACGTCAAATACACCAGCGAAAAACTAACCAAGATCGTCATTGCTTCCGCGATTTTTTGGCTCTTCCTTTTGCTGGCACTCAGCATGGCCGACTACACCACGCGTCTTTTGAACTAACCATGTGTCCCGGGTGTACGATAATGTTCACCCGAGGCAAATGCCATGAACAAGCTGGCTGCAGTTGTTCTTCTCTGTGCGACCGCGTTGCCCATGGCTGCGCAGACCAAGGTTCTCGTGGCGAAGAGCCGAGTGCCCAGCGTTACATTCGACGGTTACCGCAGTTTTGCGTTGCCGACCGATTGCGATGAGCAAGGACGCTCTTACGTGAAACTGGTCAAGCCGGTTCCTGGAATGGTCGGCCCGCTGTTCCGGTTGTCGAGCAAGGGCGCGCTCGAAGCGGAGTTTGACACCGAGGGCGCTCTTACGAACCTCTACGCCGTACGGCCCAATGGCGGCGTCGCCATGATGCACCTGCACGGAGCCATAAAGGTCGTGGACAATTTCCGTCCCGACGGGAAGCGTGAATCGTCCGTCCGGCTCGAGCTTCCGCCCACGGCCCTTTTCCCCATGCAAATCGCAGTCTTTCGCTCGGGCGAGATGCTGGTCGCCGGCTTGCAGCTTCACCCCAGATATAAAGCTTCGACGGCCATCTACGATGCAACTGGGCATCTTGTGAAGCAGTTCGTGTTGGACGGAGACGCGGAGCTCGAGCGGGCAATCGAGGTCGGCGATGCCCGTTACACTGGCGCTCCAGGGGAGGGCAACGAAGCGGTGTCGCGCTCGGTAGCGATTACCGGAGACGATGGCTTCGTCTACCTGTTGAGATCGACGTCCCCCGCGACCGTTTATGTGATTTCCTCTGCTGGTGAGGTAATCCGCAAAATCGTGGTGACCGCGCCGACTGATAAGGGATTGCCGGATTTCGGGATTCGAGTTGTCAAGAACAGACTAGCGGTCAAGTTCAACCGCGAGTGCGACGACACCCTAGTTTTTAACTCTTGTCAAGGTTCGGTTTATACCGTCGTGAACGCAACCACGGGCCAGAAGCTTGCCGACTATGAGACCGAGGACGAAACGGCTGGTCCCATTGCGTGCTACGCTCCCGACCCAGATCGCTTCTTTACTTTCGCCATCCCTGGAGAAGAGCATCGCCTGGAGATCGTGGAGGCGGCGCCAAAGTAAGTCTCGTCGTTAACTGCCGACAAATCGCCCGCCGCATATACTGGAACCGTCGGTCACCTAGCGTGGCGTCCGGGGCTACGTGATTGTCGCGAGAGCACGGGCGTGGACGCCCGCGCCTACACGAACCGACTACCGCTTCAGCGAGGCGCTCTTCGCAGTGCCATTGCACGCCGCCGTGTCGCCGCACTTGCGGAATGCAGGCACAACCAATGCCTGTTCCAGCGTGGGATCGTTCAGGTTGGTCAGGGTCTCGTTGGTCCGCTTGGCTCCCGCGCTGTATCCAATCTTCTGATACGCGGCCGCGAGCAGCTTCAGCGAAAATGGATTGTTGGTGTCTTCTTCCAAATGCGAGATGGCTTGATCGTACTTACGTTCGGAGAACAAGACCGCCCCGGCCGCGCCGTGGTACGCCTGCTCGCTGAGCTTATCGTTCGAGCTCTCCGACATAGCGGCCAGCCGCTCCAGGTTGGAGTTCGCCATTTGCTTGTTGCCCATTTTCAGAGCGACTTCCACCCGCGCCCGCAGAATCTGTGCCAGCTCCTGCGAAATCGCGGTCTTCAAGGAGTTCTTGCCTTCCTGCGTAGCGGCCTCGGCTTTGCCTAGATAGACCAGAGCCTGCTTCGGATTCTGCTGGCACATGGCCATCTGCCGGTAGGTATCGGCTTCCGCCTGGCTGTTCTGCTTCGCGTGCGCAAAGTCGGCGATGGCCTGGAACGCGTGTTCGGCGCCTTCATAGTCGCCCTCGCGCACGAACGTGGCCGCTTCGCGAGTCCGCCATAAGACCTGTTGCAGCTCTGGCAAGGTAAACTTCTGGAATCCGATTTCGTATTCTTTGCGGGCGCGAGATTGATCTCCCATCAACGAGTAGGTATCCGCAATGCCGAATTGTGAGGAATAGAATTCGGGATTGATTACCAGCGACGTCCGGTAATGTTCGATGGACTGATTGAAACGCCCCGCCAGGCGGAGGATCTCGGCGTAGGAATCCTGCGGATTGGAGTCGTTGGGCAGCGCCGCCACGTACTTATCCATCATCGCGAACGCCTTGTCGAACTGCCGGGTGTAGGCATAGTTGTAGCCAATATTGTTGATCAGGCCGGGAGAATCCGTGATTCCCGAACGCTCGTAGATGGAAATGACGCGCTCGTATTGAGCCTGCGATTGCAACCACCACGTCGTCATCCACACCACCCATTTATCGTGCGGGTATTGGTTGAGCACGTCGTTCATTTTGGGGATGGCGGAAATCAGTTTGTGGTCGGCGGCATCCTGGTACCACTCGATGACAAGTTGCTCGGAAGAAGTAGCGTGACTTCTGCTGGCGAACGCCTTCGCCTGTTCGCCAACCTGCTCGGCGGAGTCGAGGCTGATCTGCGCCAGAAACTCGTGGGCCATGGCGAAATCGGGATCAACCTTGACGGCTTTGCGCAGAATCTCAATCGACTGTTCCTGTTCCACGCGGTCAAGGTACAAAGTCAACGCTTCTTCGACCAGGCGGCGAGCCTCCGGAGACTTGGTGGTCAGCGGCAATACCGCAGTCAGTCGATTTGCTTGCGAAGGCGCGGTCTGCTGCGCCAAGCCGACCACGGCCGAGAACAGCAGTCCAAGGCCGACGAGCAACGCGATCATTCTGCGGACCGCTGCTCTTGAGATTGCGCTTTCAAAGATCGTGGCATTGCGGATCATAGCTAGTTTCCCCTTAATAAATAACCTTGCTCGACCGGCAACTTGCCGTCGATCTTCACCACGTTCACATCCTGCGTGAGCGAATACAAGTCCACCACGCCGATGGCTCCCGCCGAGGTCGAGACAAAGCGAAGCACGGCATCATCGGAGTCGGCCACCGTGATCGCATCGCGATGAGCGAGAACGAAGGCATGCGCCTGCTCGGGCGTCATGTTCAGTAACTTGCGCAAGACCAACTGCATGTCCGCGGAAGACGGGTCGCGCATCACCACTGTAATGGCCTTTCCATCAGGCCAATTCCGGCTACGCGCAGTGAAGATTTTCACCAGCTCGGAAGTCGTAAGGTTCGAGGTGGCGTTCGCCTTGTCGGCAACAATCGCGAATTGCTTTGCCTGCACGGTGCACGGCAGGCTCGCGGCAAACACTAACAGCGCTAGGAATAGTCGCGGCTTGGTCACAATGGCGCGATTCTAGCCCGCGTCCGGTTACCGCGATAGGTCACCAAGGTAATGGTTGCAGTTCTGTTTTGAGAGTTGATTAACTACTGGCCCGCGCGCAACGGCGAGATCAGCAAACGGCCAGATGATTTCTTCTTGGCATCGGATTTGTCGGGCTGATAGACCAGGTCGAGAGAGCCTTCCGCCGTGGGAGAGGCCTCCGCCAGAGTGGCTGCCAGGCTGCGAAACGAACGTCCGACATCCAGGTTTTCATGGGACGCCACGGGAGCGCCCTTATCAATGGCAGGCGCGATCGCCTGATGGTTGTTGGGGATTTTCCAAAGCAGCTTGCAGCCGGTCGCCGCCTCGACATCTTCGTCCCCAAAGCCCGGGATTCGCTTGTACCGGTTCAGCACCAGCCGGACCCGGTCGCGTCCCCCGCCTTCTTCCAGGTAAGATCGCAGCCGGCCCGCGCTCCACAAAGAGACGACGTCGGCCTGTGCCACCAGCAGAACGGCATTGGATAAATCACAAAGCAGCCGTGCGGTTTGGTCGCTTCGGTTGGAGCAGTCGACCACCACGAATCGAAACTGTGAGACCAACAGATCGAATAGGCGAGCCAGTTCGGCAGCCGTCGGCGCCGTTTGCTGAGGCTCCTGCGGACCCGCCAGCAGTTGCAAGCCATTTTTGCAAGTGGTCATCAGGCCCTGCAACAGGGAAGTATCCATGCGATGCAGATTCTGTAGAGCGTCAGTGACCCCAAAGGTCGGCCGTGCGTTG
>Ga0208044_1000199_pt1 | contig 55391 bp, 27 predicted proteins | sample Sb_taG_8_FD_187712 | JGI IMG/M metagenome (GOLD analysis project Ga0208044, IMG submission 187712) | Peat soil microbial communities from Weissenstadt, Germany - Sb_50d_c_BC metaG (SPAdes) (version 2) | ecosystem: Environmental > Terrestrial > Soil > Wetlands > Peat | place: Germany...
AAATCGGGCTTCGTTCGACAAACGTCTGGAAAACACTGGGTAACATCCGTGTCGCCTCCCAAAGGACTCTTCGTAAATCCTGGAAGGCAATAGTTTAACGAGACAGCTGCGCACCTTGGAAGCCCTGCCCCTTCAGGGTTCCGGAAAAACCGGGATGCGGCCGTGCCCCAGGGTGCGCGGAGTACCGCGACCCTGGGCTGAGTTGTGTAACGCTTTCAGCGTTAGCTGCCGGCGCGTGCCCGAAGATGTGTAGATACCGATGGAAATGGGCCGACGGCTTCGATTCTGCAGGGGGTCCGACCCCTCTTTCAATACGCTCAACGAGGAACCTCATGCTGCAGCGTTCAAAAACTTGTGATCCGCGCCGGCTCGACCTGTTTCTGAACAATCGCCTGGCCGACGACCAGCACCGCGACCTGGAAGCGCACCTGCTCATCTGCCCGGATTGCCGGAACAAGCTCGATGAGCTGGCCGGCGGGCCGGGCTGGTGGACGGAGGTGCGGCGTTACCTGGGCGGTGACGGAGTGTCGGAGTTCGTGCAGCCCTTCGACTCCGCCGGGCCCGAGCGCATAAGGAAAGGTGAACTCGATTTCCTGGAGCCGAGCGACAACCCTGCCCTGCTGGGGAAACTGGGACCCTACGAGGTCCATGAGGTATTGGGCCAGGGCGGCATGGGCATCGTGCTCAAGGCATTCGATCCGTCACTGCATCGGCCGGTGGCCATCAAGATCTTGGCGGCTGCATATGCGGCCAACGGGGCGGCCCGCAAACGGTTTGCCCGCGAGGCCCAGGCAGCGGCGGCGATCATGCACGATCACGTCGTGCCCGTGCACGCCATCGACGCCAACGCCCATCCGCCTTACTTGGTGATGGCCTTTATTCCGGGGCAATCGCTGCAACAACGGCTCGATGAATCGGGGCCACTCGACGTCCGCGAGATCCTCCGTATTGGCATGCAGACGGCTGCGGGGCTGGCGGCAGCGCACGCTCAGGGGATTGTCCACCGCGACATCAAGCCGGCGAACATCATGCTCGAAAACGGTTTCGAGCGGGTGCGCATCACGGATTTCGGCCTGGCGCGGGCGATGCACGATGGGACAGTGACGCAGGCGGGAGCCGTGGCGGGGACGCCGCAATACATGGCCCCCGAACAGGCGGGCGCGGAGACGGTCGATCAGCGGGCCGACCTGTTTTCCCTGGGCAGCACACTCTATGCCATGTGCACCGGGCAAGCGCCTTTTCGCGGCAATACCGGCCTGGGCATCATCCGCCAGGTTTGCGACACCGAGCCGATCTCCATTCGCTCGATCAATCCGGACGTGCCGCGCTGGCTGGAGGGGATCGTGCGCAAACTGCATGCCAAGGACCCGGCCCGGCGGTTTCAATCGGCCGCCGAGGTGGCGAGTCTGCTGGAGGGGTGCCTGGCCCACGTGCAGAAACCCGATTCGTGTCCTCTGCCGCGGATAGCCCAGGAGCTGGCGCGGCTGGTCCGCGAGCCCAGGCACCCAGCGAAACGGCGCTGGTCGCCGGCAGTTTTCAGCCTCGCCGCGGGCGTGCTCAGCATTTCGGCGTTGTGCGTTTTCGTGTGGCCGGCAAGCAAGCCGCATCCTGCCGATGAAGAACGCGGCGACATGAACCCCGGGGCCGTGCAGGATCAAGCTTTACTGGCAGAGATTCCGCCGGTCGATTTTCAGCGCGAAGCAACCGAAGTGCGGCAAGGGCTAGAGCGACTGCGACAATCCCTTTCCAGCGATGGCGGCAATGAGGGGTTGGGACTGGAGCCCGCACTTGGGCAAGCGCGGCTGCGAGCCGAGATTCTGGAGCGCGGTCTCACCCCTCAGGCCCCATCGGGGGTCGATGCAATCGACGCACAATTGCAAAGCATCAAGCAACGACTCGACTCGATGGCTCAGCGCGAGCGCAAGGATTTCAACTAATCAGTTTTCTGTGCTTTGAATAAGGAGAACGAACGTATGAACACAGTCCGCATGATGACTTTCGGATTCCTGCTGACCGGCGCCATCGCCTGCGTCACCGTTTACGCCCAAGCCCCGGCTCCCAAGCTTGGACAAAGCGACTTCGTTCCATTCGCGGAGCCGACTCTGGGCGGCTACGCAGCCGTGGCTCAGCCCGCCCCGAATCTCCCAGAACTCAAGTGGAAGAATCTGAATGTTGAGTCGCGCCAACTGGCGCAGAAGTACGTGAAGACCGGGGGCGAGGAAGAGAAGACCGAGATCCGCAAGAAGCTGCACGATGCGGTTGCCCGCGAATACGATGAGCACGCGAAAATCCAGCAGGCGGAGCTGGACAGTCTGGAAAAGACAATCGCCCACCTCAGAAGCGTGGCTAAGAAACGCGCCGACGCCAAGTCCACGATCGTAAGCCAGCGCATCGAGCAACTTCTGCAGGAAGCGAACGGCCTTGGCTGGCCAACGCCGGGGACGCCAAACTTAGTTGCCAACGGCAATTGGACGTACTTCGGCGGTCAGCCGGTGCGGGAGGACGTGAGCCAGCTCGCGGCGAAGTATGCCAAGGCGGAGGGCGAAGACGAGAAGAGCGATCTTCGCAAGAAGCTAATCGCAGTCGTTGGGCAACAGTTCGATGAGCACATGAAAGTGCAGGAGAAGGAACTGAAAGCCCTGGAAAAGCAGGTGGCGAGCGTGAAGGCGACAATGCGGAAGCGCAGCGACGCCAAGAGCGCCATTGTGGAACGGCGTATCGAGCAATTGCTGTACGAGGCGGATGGCCTGGGCTGGGGTGGCGCCGAGACGAATAACATGTTTCGTCCGTACCCCTTCTACCCAGAATACGCTGACCCGACGATGGGCAGACCGGGGAAGGGGAATGACTTTGGGTCGCCAAACAAATGAGTACAAACGATAACTAGACTACCTTCATATCAAAAGTACCCTATACGCTGCCCGGGCTGAGGAGCTCGACGCGTTCCTTGGTCCGGGCGGCGGCGTTTTCGCCAAGACAAGCTATGCAGCTGAATGGCTGCCTTGCATGTGCTAAAATGACGCTTGTGCGGATGCCCCCCAGACAACACGTCTTAGAAAGGTTTTTGATCCCCTTCTGATCGATGAGATGCCCGCCTGAGCACTTTTGCTGATTTTTCCGGGGAATGTGGCTCGTCAAGAGAAGCGGCGCGTTCAAAGATGAAGCGTAAAAGAGTCCCTATTATCTTGTGAAATTCCTGTTTTGGGACCCCAAAACACATTTTGCGCCAAGTGCCTTTTTAGTCCCAAAAGGATCACCACGCAAAAAGCCCGTGTTTTTGGCATTTTCTGAAGCTTCGACATGGCATTTCGAGGGGGGGCCATTCTCATTATGTTTGGGTGGTGACGAAAACCACGTCTTTTCCGCGATTTTGCGCGCTTTTCCGCGCGCGCATAGTGTTGCGCCCTGCCGGTTTGTGCTGTTTAATATTCTCAGAATGGCTAGGCGGCGTCAGCCTCCCACACGAGGAGCTCGCCTTTGCCTGGAACGGAGGCGTCCCCGCTGAAGCGTTGAAAGAGGCCATCGTGGATTTGGCAAGGAATGGGGAAACTTAGAGATTGCAGGTGCCTTGCATAGAGACGCAAGAACGTCGGCTGGTAGCTGCACGCGTAAGAAAAGGTCGGCAATAGCTGGAGCTTTTTCAGGGAGACGATGGTACCGCGGACCATCCAGGCGCCAGTGCGAATTTCAGCCCCTCCCAAGAGGAATATCGTGCCGCCCTTCATTTGCAAACCCGCAAAGTCGCGGACTGGGCCCGCAACTGCGATGATGCCGCGTTTCATGCGCATGCCGATTTCAATCCCGGCCGAGCCCTCGATGAGAATCGTCCCCTGCTTCATACCCGATAAACTGCCACGGTAGGCTGATCCCACTTGCCCGCCGGCATTGCCTCGGATGCGGATCAGGCCCCCCGCCATCTCGGCGCCAACCCAGTCGGCGGCGTTGCCCGACACGTCGATGGCGCCGCCTTTCATATAGGCTCCCAAATGCATGCCGACGTCGCCGACGATGGAGATGCGACCGCGCGTCATGCCGCGGCCAATCCATTTGACCTTGCTTGCCGGGCCACGAATCTGGAGTTCGTCGCTTGCGTCGCCCTCAACGTCGAAGAACTCGTCCAGGCGAAGCTGCCGTTTTCCCAGGAAAACCGGCAGCGCGCGGATGGCATCGTGCCTTAGAGAAGCCATGACGTCGGGGGAAAGGACTTCTGCTTCAAGCGGGACCGTCGGTTGTTCTTTGAGAGTCAGCTTGATCATGCTCGACTTCGTTCATTTGCAGGTATGCACTTCCGGTCGTTCGATGCGTTCCATCTCCACCGGGTAATTGTCGAAGGACATGGTGTAATACTGCTGAAACAGGGGGCGCAGATACTCTTCAATTCCTTCATCGTAGCTGGGTTGGACGAGGAATTCCCGGCCCTCGACGACCTTGCGGATATCTCCCTCCTCGACCACGATTTCGCCTCCCTTGATCACATAGCGCGGCTGCCGGAAGATAAGGCCGTCGTCGGGATGCTCATGATAAATAGTCACGTCCGCATCGGCGCCCACGCCCAAGTGGCCTTTCTGTTTTAGACCCAGCGCTCGCGCAGGACCCGCGGAAGTAATGATGGCGATGTCCGATAAAGTGTATTGCCGGTCAAGGTCCGCAAGGAGGGTTCGCCTGAGCGCCTTGGCCGGCAGTTTCTTCAGACACTCGCGCCGGTGGTCAACATTCATCAGGAGATGGATGATTTCCGGATAGCGCCAAAAGCAGGCCCCATTGGGATGGTCCGTGGTCAGGAATATTCGCCACGGGTCGTCGATGAGCAGCAGCAGCTCCAGGCCGACGGCCCACTGCACGGCGTTGACCAGGTTACTCCCCTTGTACGTATAGGGGACAATGCCGCAGCCGGTCTCGTTCTCCACATCGAGATTGCCCCATTTGCGTCCGGTCAGTTGATAGAGCAGATGCTGCCAGGGGCCGTCCGCGGTGATCGTCACGGAGTTGCCGAACAAGATGGCACCGGCGTCGGTGGTCAGGTTCGGCTGCGAGTTGAAATACTCGGCCACCTTGGCCGCTTCGGAACGCATCGTGTGCCAATCGTCGCCGCCATAGGCATGGAATTGCAAATGGGCAAGGTGTGCCCGATGGCCTTCCAAAACCTTCATGGTTTCGAGCGTGGTCGTGAAGTTGCCTGGAGCACCCAGGTTGTTGCAATGCAGGTGGAGTGGATGCGGCAGGTGCAAGTCCTCGACGATTCGAGCCAGACTTGCGATGATCTTTGCCGGCGTCACCTTGTGGTAGCCTGTCACGGGCTCGGAGAGTATCTTCGCGTCTTTCCCCCACTTCCAGGCGGCCACGCCACCGGGATTGACCGCCTTGACCCCGTAGGCCTTGGCTGCCCAGATAAGCCAGGCAACGACATGTTGTGCACGTTCCGTTTCACCTGCTTCCAGGAGATCCAACACGATCTCGTTGTTGGCCATCAGCACGCAGCAGCCCTTGTCGACGATAGGCGTATCGCGGAGTTCTTCATGCGTATGCTTGGCAGAAAGCACCGGCACCGCGGCCTCGATGACCGTGGTCCAGCCCATGCCGGCGTACAGGTAGCCGGTTGCAAACGTGGTGGGAGTGGGTCCGCCTAGGCCGGCGCGCCGTTCCGGAGTGTGCAAGAACGGGGTCGCTTGCCGTTGATTCTCAGGCGTCATCGCGCGGGCAAAGTTGAGCGCGGCCCCGGCCACATGCGTATGAATGTCCACCCCACCGGGAAAGACGATCATGCCGGTGGCGTCAATCGTCCGGCCGCCCTCGACCTCGGAAGCGATCCGGCCTTCAGAAATGCAAATGTCACGGACGGCGCCATCGATGCCGTTGGCGGGATCATAGATTTTTCCGCCTGTTATGCGAAGCATGGATTCTCCGGTTGGCCCATGGCGGTATCACGGACTAACTGCGTTTCCGCCGTGGCCTACTGGCCGCAGCTTGCTTCTTCTTGGAGCCACGCCCATTTCGATGGCTGAGATGTGGAAGAATCCATTCTCGAATCAGCTCTTCTTGAGAAACACCGCGCGCTTTGGCGATCTGCATAACAGTTTCTGCCTCGCGGGATTGCAGGCGCACCTCGATGGGAATTCCCTTCACGAACACCGGCTCTTCGACCTCTTCTAACTGTTTCTCAAAGTCCGTCAGGTCATGACTGTCCCAGAATTTCGCCAATTTCTGGACGGAATCAGTTTTCGGAAGTTTGCGCTTGTTCATCGGTTCTTCCATTTTCTGAAGCGCTGCTTTTCTTTGATGGTCATTTCTCTTGCCGTCACAGGATAACCTTTGCCGTCTCCGAATCGGATAATCACGCAGAAGAGGTAGCGGCCCGCCTGGGTCTGCCCCAGGACATAGTATACCGGATTCTCTCCTTCAGACTTTGCCCGCTGCACCATGGGCTTACCGAAGCAGACCTCCTCCACTTCCTCCGGTTCCACCCCATGCCGGGCAATGTGATCTATTCTTTCTTGGGGCCAGACGAACTCGTGGATTCTCATGTCGCGATTGTACGCGGCACCCCTGCTGCGTCATCCCCAGTAAGGACTTGGAGGGTGGCGACTAGGTGGTTTTCGCACCCACCGCTAGCCTGATCCGCCTGATCACTTCCTCGTCGGTCGGATACGGCGACTGCAAGGCGGGTCGTAGCGGCAACGGTACCTCGTCCATGCGATAGACGGTTCCAGGGGCGCTGATGCCCGTCGCGGCCGTGGTGATGTGCACGCGCGCCAGCCGGCTTGTGTGGGTGACTTTGGGATCCAGCACAATGGTGGGAATGCGGGCCAGATGGTCGATGCCGGGCTGAGGCATTGTCGCACCGGGGTCGGCGCCGAGAACGAGTGCTGCGTCGTTGTCCCCGCGGACCAATAGATCGACCGTCGAGAATTCGCCCGGGTTGAAGCGCGGGTAGCCACGGCACAGGTTGACGCCGAATGGATATCCCGTTGTCCAGCGCATGACCATGTCGGATCCGGTGACATTGCCATGTCCGCGCATCGGCATCGCCACAAATTTGGTGAAGGCGTTCAACTCCGCCACCAGCGTCAGGACGGCCGCGGAATTCATGTGCTTCCCGCGGGTCATCGATAGCCCCATGCCAAAAAACAGCACGCCGAATCGAGCACGTTTCATGCGCTCGACAAGGTCCTGCAACTGCTCGACCGTGAGCCCAGTCTCGGCCACGCTCTCTTTGTTCACGCGCTTGTTCTTGAGGAGAGCGCGTAGCGTCGTGACCACCTCGAAGTCCTTGCCGGGCCGAATCTGCAGGAAGATGTCCGAGGCTTTTTCACTCGGCGTCTCGCGAATATCCACCAGGACCATCGTTCGGCCCTTGCGTCCATTGGGAACGAATTTGCCCTTCTGGGTTAGCGTGTACTTGGTGAAATGCCGCGGATGGCATTCCGCCGGATTGCCCCCCCAGTAGATGATGAAGTCGGCCCGGTTCTTGACTTCGCCAAGCGTGCATGTGACCTTGCCGCCCAACTGGGCGGCGATTTCTGTTGGGCCGTGTCAGAGGGACGTGTGGCTATCGATCACGCCGCCGATCAACTCGGCCAGCGACACCGCTTCACGCTGCGCCTCGCAGGTGATGTTGCTGAGGCCATAGACCAGAGGCATGTTGGCCTGGTGCAGGTGATGGGCGGCCCGTTCGATGGCGTCATCGAGCGGGGCCGGCTTGCCGTCGATCAGGGCATCGGGATAGAGGCGTTCCGCGGTGTGGTTGCGGAACCAGGATTCCCCAAGTACACAGGCATTCTTGGTTTTGGTGATGCGCTCGCCGTCCGCATGCAATTCGATGTCGTCACAGACGCAGCCACAGAAAGTACAGGTCGCGTGCTTCACAACGGTCAGGTTCATGCCGTTCTTTCTCCTCACCGACTCGTGCGTTCGTCCGAACCGGACGGAATCACAAACGTTCAGCCAAGCTCTCGGCCCAGACAGCTCCCCTTGATGCGGCGGGGCATGTACCGTCCGGCTTCAATTTCCTCCCAGGCCTGCACATCCACTGGCGTAACAGCGCCGTTCCCTTCCAAGCGAGGGATTCTCTCAAGGTCCGGGCCGTGTTCGTGCGGCTTCTGCTCGCTCATAGCTTCTCCATCTAGGTCCTGACCGGCTCGACTTCGACTTCCCATCCCTTGGACGTGGGCATTCCCGTGCCGTCGGTGCCGCCTCCCATGAGCCTGCATGTGGGCGGGCCATAGGGAACAAAGAGCATGCCCTGGGGAACCTTGCCCTCTTTGCACTGGAAATTGGCCTCGCCGAATTCACACCAAACGCGGACCGTTTCACCCGGCGCGATTCCCAATGCTTTCATGTCCTCTGGGCACATTGTCAAGGAATTGACGATGGCCTGGTACTCGGCGTGATCTTTGCCGACGTTGATCTGCTGCCCCTGTTTGCTGGTGCGTCCTGCGTTGAGGATAAAGCGCCTACCGGCCATCGATCCGCCTCTCGTCCGTCAACACGCTGGTGGGTTGGTGGTGCATCTCGATGATTGTAGTGGAGAACGCTCCAGTGATCGAGGCTATCTGGGCGCATTCACGTTTTTGTGGCGGGCATATCTCGTTACATTGCGACTCAACCCGGGGGGCGTGTACTGACGGGAAAGAGCGTGCTGTCTACTCACGCACACGCCGCCGGCTCGCGGCCAATCGTTTCGTTCCCAAACTCTGTTTGTAGAAACTCGATGGCATGGAACTTATCCATCCGAGCACTGATGACGAGACAGCGTCTGCCCCAACCGCTCGGGATTGGATTCGAGGGCGCAAGATAGGGGCCGGATCCCCGATCGCTGCGGGCATCCGGCCAGTGTCAGGACGATGGCCAGGATGGCGCGACGACATCCTGGATTCATGACGACAATGCGGAGCGATCAGGCGGAGTGCCGTTTGCGGCGCCGGCCGACCGCGACGACTGCTTGCAGACCCAGACCGAGTAGCACGAAGGTGGAGGGTTCGGGGACTGTTTGACCAAGCGGGATCACCTGGACCAAATCGTCGGACGGGATGATGCCGATTGTGCCGTCGATGATTGGGTTGCCATTCGCGTCGACGTTGGGATTAACAAAGAAGAGGGCACTTTCGAAGCCAGTGCCGGAGTCGAAGATCGTGACATCCAGCACCGTGCCGCTCCAGGGACCAACCGCGCCGGCACCGATCTCGGGTCCCTGGATGGTAACGAAAACGTCGAAGAATGAGTGGACCTGGAAGTCTTGCGTAAGCTCATTCGTCGAACTGGTATTGTTCAGGGTGACTCCACCCGGCGTCGTCAAGTCGCCGGCGGCAGTCCCTGAAATGGGCGTGGCCACACCCAGAGTGCCGTCGGTAACTGGGCCGAAGACCGTCGCCGACACGCTTGACGACCCGGGCGGGAAAGCCACACCGAGGTTGACATCGATCAAGCCGCCCGGCCCGGAGACCAAACCACTCGTATCGACTTTGATTTCATAGCTCAGCAGCCCGGCATGCGCGGAGTTGGAAAACTCGGCCCCGGCCAGCAGCGTGCCCAAGGCGAGTGAAATCATCATGCGAATGCTCATGCAATCACCTACTTTCTTTCTCGAGGAGATCACGATCCCAGAGAGCCGAGGTAGTAAGACGTTGTGTAGCTTCCGGGGGCGACGTTCGAGTTGAAGACTGCGGTCGCGCCGGTGGTTTTGCCGGCCGCCAGGCTTGCGATGTTGACCTCGAGATACGGCATTCCACCGTAGGTGCCAGCGGCATTTTCGAGGATAACGCCGGGGGGCAGGTTGAACAGGACGAAGATCGGCCCGCTGAACGCCGACGAACCGGCATTGGTGAGATTGATCATGCCGCTCCACAAGCCGGTCTTGGGATTGTGGATCAGGCCGTACTTGTTGATGGCGATCTTGCCGGTCTCGACAGCGAACGTGCCCAACGTCCCGGTCGCGACCGGTGTCCCAGCGAGGTCGGTGACCGGCGAGCCGCCCAGGTTCACGGAGTAAGTGCCGTTATCGGCGGAGGTCCATTTGCCGCCCGGCGGCGTGATCTGGTACGTGACGGTGAAGGATTGCGCGTTGCCCGACGCGTCGGTCGGCCCAATCGGCACCGTGCTGACCACTGACGCGTTAATCGGCGCGCCGACGCCGCCGGGTGGACCCACTTGCACCACAGCGCCCGACAAGCTGGCCGCCAAGATCTTGGTGGCGCTCGTGTAGGTGACGGTGAAGGTGTAAGTGGTCTTGCCGTAGTCGGCGACGGCCACATTTTGCGCGCTGAGCGTCGCCGTCGGAGCCGCAGCCGGTACCGCGCCGAATTGGAACGCACCGATATCCCAGACCCCTGCGGTCGGGACATAGCCGCGCTGGTCGGTAGAGAGGGTCACGCCGTTGATGGGATTTTGGCCGGCACCGATGGCCAGGCTGCCGGCCGTCAGGGCGATGGTTTGTGTCGGGCCCCCGTTGTTGGCCAGGCCGGCGGGGTCGAGTCCGGAGGCTCCAATGAAGGAGCCTCCCCCATTGATGACTCCTGTTGGAACCGACCCGAATTGGCTGTTGGTAGCGGTGGCCGTGCCACCAGAGCTGGTGAAATCGTTGCCGGTGTTGTCGGCGAAGAGCGAGTTGTAGGTGTTGACGGTGCCGCCGACCTGGTCGACGCCGTCCTGGTTGAGGGCAACGGTGGCGTTGTAGAGGCTGCTCGAGCCGCTGGAGATGTACATGCCGCCGCCGCTGGAAGCGGCTAAGTTATCGGCGATAGTGCTGTTTGTCAAAGTCAGCGAACCGTCGTTGAAGATGCCGCCGCCGAACCCGCTGGCGACGTTGTTGGCGATCGTGCAATTGGTCATGATTAGCGTAAGCTGATTATCGACGCCGCCGCCGTCGATGGCGGTGCTATTGGAGACCGTACAGTTGGTCAACGTCAGGGTTCCGGAGTTCATGATGGCGCCGCCGGTCAAGGAAAGGCCCTTCGTCAGAGTGAGCCCGGCGATCGTGGCTGTCGTGCCTGGGTCGACAGTGAACACTCCGCTGTTACCGTTGCCGCTGATCGCCAGTATGTTTGCGCCGGGGCCATCGATGGTCAGGTTTTTGGTGATGTCCAGCACTGCGCTGGTCAAAGTGATGGGACTGGTCACGTGGCCAGCGGACAGGTCAAAGGTGATCGTGTCGCCGGCGGCGGCATTGGCGATGGTGTCGCGCAGCGAGCCCGAGCCGGTGTCGTTGCTGTTTTCGACCATGTCGACGGGATCGGCCTGGCTTCTGACGGAATGCACACTGGGCGACGGTCCGGCGATGCTACTGCCGGCATACAGCCCAAAAGGCGCAACCTGAATCAGGGCCCCAAGAGTGCGGTGGCTAAGGAGGGTCCGGTCTTCCAGGACCTCCAGCCGCGGCCTGCACCAAGCGGGAGGCATCCTCCTTCCGCGGCGACCCTCCTTGGCCAACCCATTCAGCGTCTGTGTTGCCGCTTTCAACCAGGTCGACGCGAAGAAACGAGCCATTAGGCGACCTCCGGATCTACGAGAGTTGTTCGCCTGGAACATCCGCGCGATCAATGCCTATATCTGTGAGGTTCCGACCAGGAATGGACTAACTTGTGCATGAGGCGGCACGGCGAATCCTTTGGACCGAAGTGCACACAACCACCCCTTCCTTCGCATCGCGAGGATTCGTCGCGGATTGCAACCTCCTCCTTTGTCGGGAAGGTTGGCCTGCCCGCATAGCGAGCTTATTTCCTACGCCGCTCGATGCGCTTGGCCACTGCCGTGCGGGATTGATACTCGCCGGTCCGACAGCGAGGTCGATGATTCGGCGCAGGAACATGCGTCATTCCGCAGTCCCGCCGATTTCACCTAGTTTACCTATTTGAGCAAGTCGGAGTATGCGTGTGGTCGAAGCAGTTGTCAAGAATAAAACAAAACAACTTGGCGGAAGGCGGCAGCGTGGCTTTGCACCAACACATAACGAACACTTTAACGCACTCGCAAACAGGGAAGACGGGAATTCGCTTGCCCTGACCGCGCGAAGTACGCTCAAGTCTTCGGAGCAGGGATGTGAATCAAAAAAGATTCAGAAGCTCGCTAGAAGCTCCCCAGTTGCAGACGTGCTGGACCGCAAGCAGCTACCTCAGTAATAGAGATTGGCCCCGAAGTCCGGCAGAGCGCCCCGTTCGATGGTATTGATCCACTCCTCAGCTTTCGGGCCGCCGTCATCCCAGAAGCCCAGGCACAATCGCATGTACTGCACAATCGTCGTACGTTCGCCGCGTTCCAGCAATTCTTTCGCCAGCATCATGTTGGGGGCGCCAGTAGAAAGGTGTGGGGTGCCGGCAGTCTTTCCCGATTCCAGCAGGTGCAGCTTTGCCTGTTCGACATCACCTGCTTGAAGAGCGAGCCTGCCGAGAACCAGATGGCCATAGTGGATGTTGCCGTGGTCGTCGCTCTCACATGCGCAGTGTTGCGGGCCCTCTTCGACCAATTTTGTCGCATAGAACCTGGCCTTCTGTTGCTCACCGGCCTCCAGGGCAGCTACGGCAAGATCCGAAAGGAACAGAAATTGTTGAAATTCACTATCCGCCATCTGATAAGCGCATTCGTGCTCGGCGAACGCTTGGGTCGCCGTTCTGGCGCTAGTCACTCCCGTCTGCTGCCTTGCAAGCCGGCTGTAGAGTCTCCCCAATTCTGTACACCATTGCGGGTTTTGCGGTTCAACTGCCTGGGCCTTGCGATATAGTTCTTCGCTGAGAGTGCCATCGTGACCCCAAAAGAACTGGGCGGCATTTCCAAGGATGGTGGCGTTGGTGGGGTTCACCTCCACTTGAACAAGCCACAACTGCCTTGCTCGATCGTACACCTCTCCATCGATGCTCGGATGAAGGTCTATTTCCGCGCCTGCGATCACCGCCGTTTCGGGAGCATGTTCGACGATCCAAAGAACGTGTTGGTATCGCGCGCTCTTGTCAGCAGCAGACTCGTGTGCCAGGAAGTAATAGCCAAGCAGAAGGACACGAAGGGCCGCATCCCCCGGATTCTGCTGCGATTGCAGCTCGAATCGTTCTGCCTCCTCCTTTCCCATAGAGGATCCGTGGTGCCTCAGCGCGTGCAGCGCGAGCACACGCACTTGTTCGTGATTGTGCTGGATGGCTTTGCGCAAAACGGGGAGCCCCATCTCGGGCTTCGGGCCATGACAGAACAAGTTACGCGAGACCCAGGCACTCATCTCCGTATCTTCGCTGCCGAGAGCCGCCAGCATCGCAGGCAAATTCCACCGGCGCGCGCCCGCCTCGCTCGCCGGCAACTTCGGCCGGTATTTCCCCGTGACAATCGGGCGATCGCACCACGGACAGGTTCCCGAAAGCAGGAAACGATGCGTGCCCCGGCAGGTCTCTTTCAGCCGCATGAGCCTGGCTCCTGTTGGTTTGATTCAGCCTGACCCGCGTTAGAATCGGTGCCAAATGGCAACCGGACCCTTGGGAACAGCAACCGAAGAACATGCAGGGCCACATTTACGCGCTGGCACCCAAGAGGATTGGTCCGGTCCCTTTCCGGTTTACCTATGATCTTACACATCTGTGCGAGGCTCTGTTGCCCCCGCACTCAGCCGGACCAGCGCTCGGCGCGGGTCTCCGACCCCGTCGCGGATTTGACCGTAGGTCTCCACGAACCTGGGACAGTTCCACCCAAGGAGTGGAGACCTCCGGTCTGGCGAACGACGGGGGTCTGAGACCCGCGCCGAGCGCAGAGTTGGGGAACAAGAGCAGCATTCATCTTCCTCCAAACCCAGGATATGATGCCTGAAGGCGGGCCCTGTCCTGCTGACGCCACGGGTTCTCTGCGGAATCGAGGTCCTATGCGCTGCTTCAATTGCAACAGCGAATTGCCGAAGGATGCCAAGGCTTGTCCGCGGTGCGAAGCCCCGGTGATGGATGAGCCCAGCGAGGAAGAAATGGAAACCGTGGCCGAGCTTTTGGGCGATCTGCCGCCCGAGGTGGCCGCTGATCTGCGCGAAGTGTTTCTCGAGAGCGCGACGGCCGAGGAGTTCGCCGATCGCATCCTCGTCGGGGATTGTCCCCGTTGCGACAGCCAGAACACCAGCCACTGCGAGTATGATCCCGAGATCGCCGAGCTGCTGGTGGGCCGCTGCTACGATTGCGGCCAGCTATGGTGCACGGAATGTCGCCGGTTGCTGGAGAGATCGTCCCCTGTGTGCCCGTGTTGGGAGGAGGACGTTCCGGAAGAAGACGAAGGCGGGCCGGAGGCGGGGCCGGAATGAAAATCGAAGAATCTGTTCCCATGACCGGGGTTTGGCGGCGCAGTGCGAGGGTCTGGGCCAGCTGTGCGAGGGCCTCCTGACCCCATACCCGACTAGACCGCAGGTCTCCCCGAAGCGAGAGCAGACTTTGATCATCGGTGAACACAGAGGATAAAGCGTTTCTTCCGCTCACACATTCGCGGGCGCGCTGCTGGTTGAGAATTGTCCCGTTGCCAAACGCTGGTAAGTCTGGTTGGGAACGCCGCGCCCGCTTGCTATGCTGGGATCGGCCTCTTTCATTGGGAGGACAAGGTATGCCAATTGACGTGCACGCTTTGGGCATCGATCGTCTGACGGTTCCCGAGCGCCTGGAATTGATTGAGCAGATCTGGAACAGCCTGCCGGAAGCGGTTGAGCCCGGTGAGGTGCCCGCTGCACACCTGGCTGAACTTGCCAAACGGCGCGCCCTGGCAGAAGCGCGGCCCGGCCTGGGCAAGCCCTGGCGCGAGCTTTTGGGCCGGCTTGAGGATAAGCCATGAAGATCCCGGTCATCCTTCGGCCGGAAGCGGAAACCGACATTCAAGAAATATACGACGCTCTGGAACAAGCCGGTACAGGCATTGGCAGGCGGTTCATCGCTCGGCTGCGTGACACCTTGGAGCGAATCGAAGCAATGCCAGAGATTTATGCGGTTATTTGGCAGGACGTGCGTGCCGCGCGCCTGCGGAAATTTCGCTACATGATCTACTACATCGTCTGCGCCGATCGAGTGGAAGTGTCGGCCGTGCTCCATAGTTCGCGTGACGAACGCACTTGGCAGTCGCGCGCATAACAGCTTGCCGGAAGTATATTACTGCCGCGTCCGCGCGATACGGCGTGATGTCCACGGCTGCCATGCTTCCGAAATGATGCCATGAACACCGAACCGCGCCTGAACCAGGTTGCTGACCGGTACCGTGTCCAGGGGTACCAAGTTATCCTCCGACCCGGACCAGATGATCTGCCCGAATTCGCTAAGGATTTTAAGGTCGAAATCGTGGCCAAGCGAGCCGACGGCTGCATCCTCGCCTCGGCCAAAAAGAATCAATCGGACCTGGAAGCCGACGGCGAAATCCCGAGATATGCGGAGATCACCGAGAACCAGCCCTGCTGGAGATTCGACATCATCGTCCTTGGGTTTGAAAGCCAGCCGATTCCGGACAAAAGAGAAGCGAAGGAGCCCTCGGAAGAGGACATTCGCCGAGCCCTGGAAGATGTCGAACGTATGCTCCAGGTGGGTTTTATCCAGCAGGCTCTCATTGCCGCCTGGGCCGTTCTGGAAACTGCAATGCGCAGGAGGCTTCAGGCCGAAGAGGAAGAGGTCGGTTGGGGATCGTCTCCACGGACGATGCTCAACGAACTCTACTCGGGCGGCGTGCTCCAGAGCAGTGCTTTCAGAGAACTCGAAACGCTCTACCAGGTGAGGAGCGCGCTCGTTCACGGGTTCACAACGCCAATTATCGAGAACAGTGCCGTTCAGTTCCTCGTCGATACTGCCCGGATGCTGTTGGACGAGTCGCGGGCTGCAAAAAAGACCGCGTGACGATGGTGTGTCGAAGCTGCGCTGATTTGATTCCCGGGAGGTAATTGGCGTTAAAGCAACCCTGGCAGCAGTCAGTTAATACACGCTGAGCCGCTTTCATCGACTGTGAAAGCCTCATCCCAGAACCACTGAATGGAGACCTTCGAATCAGCGAAGCTGATAAGGAAGCGGGCAGTCATGGGTGAAGCCACATTTCCACAGCCAGTGAACGAGGTTGTTTCGACACTTGCTGATATATTCCGGCATCAGCGGCGGGCGGAAGTTGTTGAGTTGCTTGAAAGCGCGCACGCACAGTTCGATCAGACCGAATTCGACAACTGGAATGGCGGCACCTATACATGGGCACTGCGCCTTCAGGTTCCCGTGCAGATCTTCGCTTCCGTTGAGTCGCGGCTCCCAAGCATCGAAAAGGAAATCGCCGCGAAGCTATCGTACTTCGATCGACAATACCCCAACGACCCCCTGGGCGAGGTGACTGTCTCGCCCCTTGTGGCAGGAGCGGCGCCGTACGGCCAGCGCATGGTGGCGTCTGACAGGGAAGTGCGTCACCTCTGGTTCGACGGCCGGTTTCGTTTGTTCTTGAGTCATGTGTCGAAGCATAAAGTTGCAGTCTCGAATCTCAAGGATGCCCTGTGGATATACGGCGTGGATGCTTTTGTGGCGCACGAGGACATTGAACCCAGCCTCGAATGGCAGCGAGAAATCGAACTGGGGCTTCGGTCGATGCACGCGCTGGCTGCGCTTATCACGCCTGACTTTCATGTCAGCAATTGGACAGACCAGGAGTTGGGTTGGGCTCTAGGCCGTGGTGTTCTCGTGGTGCCATTGCGATTAGGCGCCGACCCGTATGGACTGGTGGGCAAGATTCAGGGCGTGCGAGGCACATTTGAACAGCCCGACGCCCTGGCCGCGTCGGTCGCAAGCACATTGCTCGCAAATCCGCAAACTCACGGCGAAATGCGGCGTGCCTTGATCAACGCCTTTCGTGAATCGTCTTCTAGCGAGATAGCGAAGCTGCTCTGTCGACTCTTGGTGGGCGTCACGGACGTCACTGACGAAGAGAAAGCCGTCCTTTGGGAAGCCTGCGCCGAGAATACCCAAGTCGCCAAAGCAGTGGGAGTGGCTGACGCGATTTACACGGCATTTGGTGCGCCGCCCAGACTGAAATCAAGCGAGGTGCACGATGAAATTCCGTTCTGACTTTTGCAAGAGAACTGCGTAATCCAATCGGAAGACAATTGCCGGAGAAGGAAAACCGCGGAAGGGAAAAACAGTATGCAGTTCCTGCCTACAGGAATGTAAGCAATCAGAATTGGCCACATCCGTGAGACCTCGCGTCCCGCCTCAGTTGGGAATCTCCTCGGCGCCTCGGTTACTCCCTTGCTGTTCTCGATTCCACCATGCTAATGTCTGGGATGGCAACAGCGTGATGACCCGAAGCAGACTCATTTTGTCTGTTCCAGGAGCGGCAGGCGCATGAAATTGCCAGGACTTCTGGGGCCGGTGTTCGCCTACGAATGGCTCGCCACGAGCCGGCGCTGGCAAATGTACGCGACGCGCTCGGCAATCGTCGCGCTGCTCGGCATCGGGCTGGCCTTCGTTTGGTGGCGTTATGTGCCTGGCTACGCGCCGACCATCCGATCCCTGTCCTCGGCAGGGCAATTCTTCTTTAACGCATTGATCGGCATCCAACTGGTGATTGTGCTCCTCGTCGCGCCCGCGGCCACTGCCGGGGCCATGGGCGGGGATAAGGCGCGCGGGGAGCTTCTGCAACTCCTCACGACCGATCTCTCTAGCGCTGAGATCATCCTCGGCAAACTGGGCGCCCGGATGGCGCCCGTGCTGGGGTTGCTCGGCTGCTCCCTGCCTGTGCTGTTTGCCGCAGTCCTGCTGGGCGGCGTCTCGCCCGAGGCGTTGCTGGGGGCTTACGCCGTGTTGTTGGGACTCGCGGTCGTCGGGTGCTCGCTGGCTCTCTTGCTCTCGCTCTGGGGTACGACAGCTCATGAAGTGCTGCTGGCCATTTATTTTCTCTGGGCTTTCGTATTCCTCCTGCCGTTTATGTGGGCGATTGTGCAAGGCTACGGGTGGCTGCCTGGAATGCCCTTGTGGTTGGACGACATCGACCCGCTACGCATGACGTTTCTGTCGTACTTCAGTCCCGGCAGCCCCTTCCTGGAGGATCAGACTGCGTACCTGGTAGGATGCTTGGCCCTGTCGGTCGCGCTGGTTCTGTATGCGGTGGCGAGCGTGCGGCGCGCCGTGATCCGCAACAGCAGTGCTCCTGTCTGGAGGAAGACGGCGCGCTGGCTAAATTGGTCGTCGCGTCTTCCCGGCCCGTCGCTTGATAGTCACCCCGTGCTTTGGCGTGAATGGCGCCGGCGACCGTCTCGATGGATCCGCTGTGTTTGGCTCGCGTACACTCTCCTGGCGCTACTTTTTAGTGTGTTGGCGGCGGCGGAACGACTGAAATCCACGGCATATATCGCGATGCCGCCTCTTGTGAATGGCATTCAAGTTTTCGCTGGGCTGTTGCTGGTCAGTGTGGCTGCCTCAGCGGGACTAGCGGAAGAACGTAGCCGGGGCGGGCTCGAGACGTTACTGGTCACGCCGCTCTCGACCCGGTCGATTGTTTGGGGGAAATGGTGGGGCGCATTCCGCAGCGTACCTGGTCTGATCGTATTGCCGGTCCTCGTGGCTTCTTTTTGTGCTTACCAGTCAGGAAGCTGGATGCCGGTTATCTTGCTTGCCTTTATGATCCTGGCCTTCGGAGCAGCGCTGGCAAGCCTTGGCGTGGCCTTGGCCACGTGGCTGTCCCGGCCGGGATGGGCTCTGACGTGGTGCGTTGGCATGTACGTGTTCAACACACTTGGTTGGATGCTGTTGACCGTCATGTTCTTCAAGGGAAGGTCAGAAGTTGTCGGCTCGGCTAGCCCGTTCTGGTCTGCGGCGATCCTCACGGCCTGTTGCGAACGCGATGGATTCCTGTCCGGCGACCTTTGGTACGCACTCGGCTGGAACCTGGCGTGGTTCGTCGTTTATGCGATCGTGGCCGCTCTCCTTCAATGCTGGACGCTCAGGAATTTCAATCGACGGCTGGGGCGGATGGAGGAAGGGTCGAAAAAGAAGACAGCGTGAATTTCAAACCGTAGTTCGCGAAGTTTCCTTATCCTGGCCCGATCGGAAAGACACGCTATTGGAATCGCATCAACTCGAGCGATTCAGAGCGGCGCGATTAATTCACTCCTTACGTCTAGTCACACAGATCGTAGTCACCGCGAGGGTCGATGAGACTCGCCGAGACTTGCTCTGCGCGCGGGCATGGCGAATTCTGCCACCGCTCGAGCCCGCCCAACCTCGGGTGTTCCCCTGCATCTACGCCCCGCGGTTCATCAAAGAGTCCCGGCCGCGCCTCAGATTCCTCCATCTCAGGGCGCGAGTGAGTTCGTTTCCAAGTGTTGGATTTCCAAGCCATCGGAATTCGATGGCTGCCGGGGATGCTCCGTGCGTCGTGGATTGTGAACCCTGCAAGTCTGCCCTCGTGAAAACCCGCTGAGCAAAGACGCTCAGGAACGCGCATCTGCGCGACGGGCGCAGATTCTACGTCGAATCGGTTCCTTGCTGATCGTGACCAAGGAGTTTTCACCGTGCTACCTACCGGCTGGCCGAAGATGCTGCCCAAGCAAAAGATTCTTAGACGTGCACAAAGCCCCGCACGGGCTGCTCGTCAAAACGTGCCGCTGCGCGTCGAGACGTTGGAAACACGCATTCTATTGACCTTGCCAACGGGGATTGGCTACTACCCCTTCCAGCTCCAACACGCATACGGTTTCGACCAAGTCACCTTCCAAAATGGGACAATCAAGGGTGACGGTACCGGGCAAACCATTGCGATCGTCGCCCCCAACGACGACCCCAACATTCAGAGCGATCTACACGTCTTTGATCAAACCCTGGGGATCCCCGATCCGCCCAGCTTCACGAAACTCGCCCAGGACGGGAGCACCAACTACCCCACTACCGACCCGACTGGCTTTGCCGAGGCGGAGGAGGCCAACTTCGTTGAATGGGCGCATGCTCTAGCTCCGGGCGCTAAGATCATCCTCGTGGAGGCCAATGACACGCAGATTGCCAATCTCTACGAGGCGGCTGTACCCACTGCAGCCGCGCAGCCGGGTGTTTCGGTGGTCGTTTTTCCTTTCGGGAACCTCGAAGCATCGGTTGAAACCAGCTTGGATAGCTTGTTCGTCACTCCAGCCGGCCACACGCCAGAGACCTTCATTTCGGCCACCGGCGACGCGGGCTTTGGGCAGGCGCAGTATCCCGCTTTTTCTCCGAACGTCCTGGCCGTTGGCGCGACCGAAATTACCCTCGATTCGAGTAACAACATCCAAAGCGAACCAGGCTGGCACCTCAGCGGCGGCGGCCTCAGCGCTTTCGAACCTCAGCCGGCTTATCAGAAGGGCGTCGTCACACAGAGCACCACTCAGCGGGCCATCCCTGATGTGGCTTTTGCCGGTGGCTTTGACGACAACCTCGGTCTGGTCGATGGGATGGCCGTTTACAATACGTTCCCTCTGCAGGGATTCCAAGCTTGGCAAGAGGACGGTGGCACGGAGGCCGGGGCCGTTGCCTGGGGAGCGATCATTGCTATTGCCGATCAGGGGCGCGCGTTGCAGTCGCTGCCCGCGCTCGACGGCGTGAAAGACACCCTGCCCAAGATCTATAGCCTGCCGGTGACTGATTTTCACGACATCACCACGGGAAACAATGGCTCGCCCGCCGGACCCGGCTACGACCTGGTGACCGGGCGCGGCACTCCGATCGTGAACCTGATCGTTCCCGGATTGGTGGGAAGCTCCAATCTGCCGCCCAACATCGGCTATTACCCTGCCCAGATTCAGCAGGCCTATGGCTTCAATAAGGTCATCTTTCAAAACGGCACCGTCGTGGGTAACGGGACAGGACAAACCATTGCGATCGTGGATCCCTACGACGACCCGAATCTCGCGAGCGATCTGCATACCTTTGATCAGGCCTTCGGCATCCCAGATCCACCTAGCTTCAAGAGACTCGCCCAGGACGGCAGCACCAACTACCCCCCGCAAGATCCGACCGGTTTCGCCGAGGCAGAGATGTCCGCGGACGTGGAATGGGCTCACGCACTGGCTCCAGGCGCAAGTATCACCGTCGTCGAGGCGAACGACAATCAGATAGCCAACTTGTTTGACATCGCCCTACCCACCGCAGCTGCTCTGCCGGGCGTATCAGTTGTCGCGTTTCCGACGGCAGACGCTGAGTCGAGCGTTGAAACCAACCTCGATAGTCTGTTCACGACGCCGGCCGGGCATACACCGGAAACCTTTGTGGCGCCTACGGGCGAAAGCGGTTTTGGACAGGGTGGATATCCTGCGTTTTCCCCAAACGTCCTCGCGGTCGGCGCTACGGAAGTGCAGCTCAATTCGCAAAATAATATTCAGACTGAAACTGCCTGGCACCTTACCGGCGGGGGCATCAGCATCGTGGAGCCTCAGCCCGCATACCAAAAGGGCGTCGTTACCCAGAGCACGACCAATCGTACCATCCCCGACGTCTCGTTCGCGGGCGGCTTCGACGACAATCTGGGCCTGATAACGGGGATGGCGTCGTACGATTCGCTGCCACTTGAGGGAATACCCGGCGGATGGTACGAGAATGGCACGACGGGCATCGCCTCCATCGCCTGGTCGGCCATTATCGCGATCGCCGACCAGGGACGTGCATTGGCGGGGCTACCAGCGCTCGACGGCGTCAATGATACCCTCCCCTTGCTCTACAAATTGCCGGCTGCGGATTTCCATGACATCACAACGGGGAGCAACGGCTCGCCGGCCGGTCCCGGCTACGATCTGGCGACTGGCATTGGCACGCCCATCGTCAATCTGGTCGTTCCCGGATTGCTTAACATCCCGACGAACACGATCGCAGGCGTCGCGTTCAACGACCTGAACGGGAATGGCAAGATGGATGCGGGTGACCCAGGGATCTCGAGCCGGACAATCTACATCGACCTCAACAACAGCGGCACGCTCCAATCCAACGATCCGACGGCAACCACCGACGCGAACGGCAATTTCACGCTCCCCGATCTGCCGGATGGCACTTACACCATTCGCGAGGTGCTGCCAGCAGGTTGGGTGGGCACGACCGCTGCGCCCCTGGTCACGGTGAAAGGCGGCCAGGTGGTGAACAATGAGGATATTGGCAGCTTTCAACTGGTGAATATCGAGGGCGAGGTATTCAGTGACCTCAATGGCAACGGCATCAAGGATGCGGGTGATCCGGGACTGCAAGGCTGGACGGTGCAACTGCTGAGCGGCACCGGGACCGTTGTCTCGACCGCCACGACGGACGCCAACGGTGATTACACCTTTACCGGCGTTGGGCCCGGGAGCTTTACGATCAAGGAAGTCCTTCAGGCAGGCGCGCTGCAGACGGCCCCGGCGTCTCCTGGTACATTCTCGCTATCGACGAGTAGCGGGACCAATGTGTCCGGCGATAACTTCGGCGACTTTATTCCGGTTTCCCTGGGTGGCGAGGTGTTCAACGATATCAACGGCAGCGGCGCCAACGTCACGGGTGACCCGGGCCTGCAAGGTTGGACCGTTGAATTATTGAACCAAACGGGCGCTCTACTCGCCAGCACCACGACCGATAGCAACGGCCACTATACGTTTGCCGGTGTCGGGCCAGGCACGTTTACAATTCAGGAGGTCCGGCAAGCTGGCTGGACGGAGACCTTCCCAAGCCCTTCAGGTACCCACACCGTCACCATAGGCACCGACAACGGCGCCAGCCTGGATTTCGGCAACTTCCAGGTGGCGACGATTACCGGCCAGGCATTCAACGACGTCAACGGAAATGGCGCGAAAGACCCAGGCGACACTGGCCTATCCGGATGGACGATCCAGCTCTTGAACGGCGGCGGTAGCATACTCCAGACGGCCGTCACGGATGCCAATGGCAATTACATATTTACCAACATCAGTCCCGGCACGTTTGCGATCAAAGAGGTCTTGCAGTCAGGCTGGTTCTTGACGACGCCGGGTGCCGGCGGAATGTATACCGTGACCACCGCCAGCGGCCTGGTTCTTGGGAACGAGAACTTCGGCGATTTCCAATCTGCCACGATCAGCGGCGAAGTATTCAACGACCTTAGCGGCAACGGCACCATCAGCGGCGGCGATCCAGGCTTACGGAGCTGGATGATTCAGCTCTTCAATGCCAGCGCCAAGCTGATCACGAGCACCACCACGGACAGCAACGGCAATTACTCTCTCGCCGGTGTCGGCCCGGGCACCTATACAGTCGCCGAAGTATTGCAAACGGGGTGGTTGCAGACCTTTCCGGCCGTTCCCGGCTCTCACTCCGTCACGACGACCAGCGGCGGGACAGAAGCTAATCAGAACTTTGGTAACTTCCAGGCGGCAGCGATCAGCGGTGAAGTTTTCGTGGACCAAAACGGCGACGGTGTCCTCGGTGGTTCGGACACTGGGCGGCAGGGCTGGACGATCCAGCTGCTGGACCCCGGCACGGGCGCGGTCCTGGCGACCCAGACCACCGACGCCAACGGCAACTACAGCTTTACCGTACTGCCTGGCACCTATCGCCTGCGCGAGCTTGGACAAACCGGGTGGGAGCAGACCACCACGAATCCGAGCGACATCACCGTCTCAAGCGGCGGCACGACCGCGGGCGTGAACTTCGGGATTTTCCAATTGGCTGTCATTGCCGGCACGGCCTTCCAGGACTTCAACGGCAACGGCCTGCTGGATGGGAACGACACCGGTCTCCCTGGTTGGACCATCCAGATTGTCGATCCCGTCTCGGGCGCCATTCTGAACAGCCAGGTCTCAGACGGAAACGGCAACTACAGCATGGTGGCCGGGGGGCCGGGATCGTATCTGGTGCGCGAAGTGGCCCAATCCAGCTGGCTACAAACAACTAGCTCCATCGTTATCGCCGTCACGACCAGCGGCACAATCGCCAGCGGCCAGAATTTTGGCAACTTCCGCTTCGCCTCGATCAGCGGCCTGGTCTTCGTCGATAACAACGGTAACGGAATCCGAGACGGGGCTGACTCCGGCGCGCCGGGCTGGACGGTTCAACTGCTGAACCCAAGTACCGGCACAGTGGTCGCGAGCCGGATTACCGACGCTAACGGCGCTTACGCGTTTGCCAATCTAGGTCCTGGAACGTTTAGAGTGCGCGAGGTTTTGCAATCGGGCTCGATCCAGACTAGCCCCAACCCTGGTGATGTCAGCACGAGCAGCGGCAGTAATACCTTTGGCGTGAGTTTTGGCGTTTTCCAATTCGCGGGCATCCGCGGAACCGTATTCTCCGACCGGACCGGCGCCGGAGTGCTAACAAACGGCGATGCGGGGCTGGCGGGCTGGGGCGTTCAGCTCTTGAACGCTGCCAATGGAAGCCTCCTGCAATCCCAAACCACGGATGTTCAAGGCACCTACCAGTTCAGCAACCTTGGGCCTGGAACCTATCTCGTCCGCGAGGTTCTGCCAGCCGGCTGGGTGCAGACGACCACCAGCTCGACCGACATCCTGGTATCCAGTGGAACGACAAGTGACGGCGGCGCTTTTGGAAACTTCCAGCTCATCAGCTTAAATGGGCGCGTATTCATGGACCTGACTGCCGATGGAATCGACAGCCAGGCGAAGCCTGGATTCAACGGCTTCACGGTCGAGCTTTACAGAGACGTTGCCGGCACCGGCCAGCTCGTTCCAGGCACCGATCCTGTTGTTGCCCGCACGGTCAGCGGCAGCGCGGGCAGGCAACCTGGCCAGTTCTCATTCAGCGGCATTGGGCCGGGCAAATACATCGTCGGCGAGATCGCTCAGTTCGGCCGCCGGCAGACGGCACCGACGCCTTTGGGCGCCTACTCCGTGGTCGCGGTCAGCGGCGGCAACGTCACCGCGCTGGACTTCGGCAACCTGGCGTCGTCTAACCAAAGTTTCATCTACCAGGTTTACCTGGATCTGCTGCATCGCCAGGTCGATCCCTCGGGCATGCCGTTCTTTTCGGGCGAGCTCGACCAGGGCGTCTCACGGGCCCAGGTCATCCAGAGTATCGAGAACAGCCTCGAGTACCGCACGGATCAGGTCGAGGCCCTCTATCAGAGTTACCTGGGGAGATCTGCCGATCCAAGTGGGCTCGCCTCCTCCCTCAATCTCTTGCTCAATGCATCCAGTTATCTGCCATCTCAAGTTCTGTACCTTCAGCTCCAGGCCAATATCCTGGGTTCCGCCGAGTACTACCAAAACCGCGGCGGCGGCACCAATGAGGGCTTCTTGTCCGCCCTCTACCACGACGTTCTGGGCCGAGCCATCGACCCTAGCGGCGCGATCACCTTCGGCGTCGCTTTAGCCAACGGCATGTCGCGGACCCTGGTCGCCAAGGCCGTACTGTCGAGCGTGGAAGCGGACCAGCGGATCGTGGAAACGGACTACATGAACTACCTGCAACGTCAAGCTGACCCGCTGGGCATGGAGGTTTGGGTGAACCTGCTCCGTCAGGGTGGTGGATCCGACGCGGTGACCATGGCCATCATCGCTTCGGATGAGTACTTCTCGCGGGTGTGAGCGGCGAGCGTGGCCGACGGGAACTTGGATAAAAAGGCAGACTCCGCGATGTCGAGCAACCGCTCACGAGCCAGTGAACTTGACTCTCCTTACCGGCCACGCTTCGCGCCGGTCTGCTGGGCAGGCACCATAAAAAACCAGGCTCCGTCCCGGTCTTCCCAGAATTGCTGGAAGTCAAGGGGTCCGTTTGCCGAAGCCCCAACGAGGTCGCGAATCTGAACACTGACTGTGGCTCTCTGCGACTGAATCGAGAGGACCGTTACGTCCACTGGGATCTCCTGCTCAGTTTGTCCTTCCAGAGAGCGGCCAATCGGTGGCGGGGAACGAACGGACCACTTGTAAAGGTTGCGGTCCTCGCCGGGCTTGACGAGAAGTCGCATGCGGGACCAATCTTTTTTCAGCCAAGCTTGGGTAAACAACTCTGCGCGCGGCTTCAGTTCGCGAGGCAATTCCATGTCCGACGTAGTCGCCGGCCGGGAAAACACCCTGACTGAAAGTAAGAGCAACGCAGCTAGACCGGCAACTGGGAGCAACCGCCGGATGACAAAGCGCATCGTTCGTGCTTGGTTCGATCTTGCCGAATGGACCTCCCCATCAACCCACTTGTTATCCTTGGTTCGGATGACCTCCACCAGGCTCCCGCTCGGATCAACCCGAAAGAACCGCGAACAGCGGCGGCAGACGTGAAGGTGGCCTAACTTGTCCCAGCGGATCGCACCCTGCGCGCCGCAGAAGGGACAATCCACTCGTAAAACGCTGCCATCTGGGGCAGGATTAACCTTTCTTGGAGGACGGCCGTATTCCTCGGCTTGTTGCGGCCGCCTTGCCCGTGATTCTTTTTTTTCTTTTAGGAGTTTGCGTGCTTCCCTTAGCTTCGCGCGCGCGTGCGGATGAGCCGAATTGAGTTCGATAGCCTTTGAGAAATCAGCGATGGCCTGGTCATAAAGCTCCAGCGACGTGTGGACCAGGCCTCGATTGTAGTGGGCGGCGGCGTGGTCGGGCTGTTCTCGAATGACCTCGGTCAGCTCGTTCGCCGCCTTGCTTAATTGCCCTTGGAGGCGAAAGGCAACGGCCCGGTTGAAGCGGGCGCGGGCCCGTGCGGCATCCAGCTCGAGACAGCGCGAGTAGTCGGCCACAGCATCATCCAGGCGGCGCAGCACCGCGTAGGAGTCGCCCCGGTAGAGTAAACTTTCGGCGTCCCGGTCATTGATCCGGAGTGCGGCGGAGAAATCCTTAATGGCTTGCGCAGGTTGTTTGCGAATGAGATAGAGCTGTCCGCGCCGCACGTAAGCCTCTCGATGGGCCGGGGCGCGCTGAAGGATCTCGCTGTAGAGGGCAATGGCCCGATCGTATTCCCTTCGATCTCGGCTGCCTTCGGCCTGGGCGTACACCGACTGCACGCCAGGGGACTCCGGGGCCTCGACCGTACCATCCAAGCGTGGCCCCGCCGCAGTGTCTCTAACTGGGGCCAGATTCGCATTCATTTCCCGCGATTTCGAGGGGTGGCCGTACTTCAAAGTTTGTTGGGCCAAGACAGGGCTCGCCCTGGAGACTCCAACCGGGTTGCCGCCATTGGCGAGCGAAGGGCGGACTAGCGGGAGCACCTCCAAAGCCTGAGGGGCCTGGGCATCGCTTCGCGCGTCTTCGGATTCAGAAGTGTCGTTGTGAGAAGTACCGGGCACCAGCTGCGGTTCCGCGCCTTCGCTCCGTCCAAGTTGCTGCAGGACCCAGGTGGAACCGGAGCGCTCCTTAGAGTCGTTCAGCGGCTGGGGGAGCCGGCCTTGGCCAAGGGCATCGAGCGCCTCAGCGACGAGCTGCGCCTGCTGGCTGACAAGTTCGAGCTCCTCATGGACGGTGGCCAAGTTCTTAGGGAGGACCAAGTAACGGCAGCGCGAAAGCTGCTGAAGGTTTGCGCGGGCAGCCGTCCAGCAGGCGAGTTCGCTGCGCAGCTTTGCCGCCAGCTCGCGGGCTCCGGCCTGAATAACGCTGGCCATTTCGTCGCGGAGGGCCGACAGGTCGCATGGGCCGGCAGATGTGGGAAGGTGTTCGGACCGCGCTTTCAGGATGTCAACGACCACCCCGCAGAGAAGTTCAAGGTGATCGATATCCGGTCGTCGGGCGCGGAAATCCTCGCCCGGCAGACGGCACTCCCTCCGGCCAGTAGCAGTACCCTGCGATCTCAACAAGTCCGCGGAGTGGGCCATTTGCCTCTTATCCAAGCCTCCAGAATGCCAGTCAAAACGGAAAAGACCTCGCCCTGTGCAAGGGCCTCTGGTTGCAATACGGTGGCGGGCAGTCCTGGGAAAACCAGCAACAGACGCGCGGTCACCAGGTCAGTCTTTGATCAGACGCGCTACGGCGCGGCCGACATAGACTGACCCTGGGCAGCTCTTGGGAAATCGTCGTAGCGTCCGTCAGGGACCGCTAATGCCGTAGGCGCGTGAGAATTCGTCCACGGCGTGACCGTTCCACAAAGCGTTACTGCCCAAGGGTGGGAAGGGCGCGACGAACGTTGTTTGAAGCTGGGGGATGCCATTTACCAAGATGTAACCCAGTGCATCCAGAGTTTGGGCTTCGACGTGCCCATCCAGGAAGACGACGTTGGCCATGTTGAAATGGTGTGCTTCTGCAGGGGAAAAAGGCACAACGATGTCAGGCGTTCCCTCGTCTGGGCCGTAGGGATTCCAGCCAGCAGGGCCGATCCCCGAGGTGATGTTGAAGGGAGCCTGCTGCCAGTACGGCGAGTTGACCGACAAATTGTCAAATCGCGGAACAAAATGCGGAGGATCGAGCGTCATGGAGTGACCGCCATGTGGGTTCGCACCCCCCCGACTGTCCCCGAAAGCGATAGTCCGGGAGGGCTCCTGGACATCCTTGACTGGATAGCGAAGTGTCGGGGTAGTGTTATCGCCATCGACCATGGTGCGGTTGTTGCCAAGATAGCCGAAATTATAGCCATACGAACCGCTGCGAATGCTGAGAGTCAGATCCCCCTCCGAACTCAAGGCCGCGGGATTTTGCATCGACGGACATACGAAAACCTTGTTGGAGAGAGGCACGTTCGTGTAGGTCGTGTCGGCATTGCCGGCGGCCAGAATATCGTCCGGGCTTTGGGGGTTGCCCAGGTAGGACGCCAGTATCCACTGCCAGCGCGGGCGGTAGACGCCATAGGCATTCGTTATAGGAGGGTATTCGGCGCGGTACTGGGGAAAGGCCCCGTTCTGGTCGCGATACTGGATTACTGCCAGGCCCAGCTGCCGGAGGTTGGACCGGCACTGCGTCGATTGGGCGGCGCTCCGCGCAGCACTAATGGCGGGCAGCAGAAGACCCATGAGCGTGACGATAATGGCGATGACGACCAGCATCTCGATCAGCGTGAAACCAAGCCGATGGCCCTGGCGCCATCGTGGGCTAGCCGCTTCTGAACAGCAACGCATGTTGAAACCCTCTCGGACGACAACGGGATCAACCTCCAGACGAGCGGGAGGACGCGCTGGGGTCACCCTCTTGGCAATTCCCATACCAAGAAGCACATTCGCCATAACCTCAATGCGAACTGGGAGATGAGTGAGTGACAGCGCATGCCCGCGGGAGCATCATGCTTAGTTTGTGTCCCAAGGTGGTGAGAGGATCGCCAGCAGAAATGCTGTGGGACGGCAAAAGGAGGTGCCGAAACGGTAATCAACCCCGGCAGTTTGGCCCTGCCAATCGGGTCGCTTACCCCGGCCCCTTCGTGCCTTCCCCGCCGGCAGACGTGCCGGAAAAGACGTGGCAGACTTTGTGCAGCCAGCCTTGGATGTCTTGGCTATAGGAGTGGGTGCTCGTCCGCTCCAGACTCGCGGGGCTGGGCGTTGCCCGGCGGCCGGTGATGCGGTCGATGCGGATGCGATAGAAGACAGGAGTCAGCGGCCCCAAGGGGTCGCGGAGGCGACTGGACTCACAACCTGCTTTCCACCAGCCGGCGTTCTTGTTCAGGAGCTCGAGAGCGTGGAGCGATGGGTCCTTCCATGGCGGCAGATCCTGGAGTTCCTCGTAGTGCCCAAAGATGATGACGCTCGTCCATTGGTCGCTGTCCTCGACCTCGTCCACTTCCAGGCAGACGAGGTGGTTGTAGCGCATCCACTCGATCTTCTGGCCGGGCGTCGTAAAGGCGTATAGGTAAGGTTGGTCATACGCGAAGTAAATGGGGACAATGTAGGGCTGATTCTCGTGCGCGCACGCCAGCCTGCCCAGCCTGGTTCGAGTGAGGATGCTGTGGCATTCGGCCTCCGTCATTTCCTGGATCAACATCGCCCACCTCCTTGCACTTGTTCGGTGGAGCCCGACGCTCTAAGAGCGTGTTGAAAAAGGGGTCTGACCCCTTGAGTTCTGCAGAGCCTGGTACCTCAGAAATGAGCGGAGTGCCTCGATTCTCCAGGGGGTCTGACTCCTTTTTCGACACGCTCGAAGGAAGATCCTCCAGAGGACACGCTTCCGCAACACGTGCATCCTACGCATTACAAATGATGATGCTTGCCGACAGGTTTGACGGTACTCGCTTGCGGCCCCTTGTTGCCCTCTTCCTCGACGAACGTCACCTCGGTCCCAATCTGCAAGTGGTCGAAGCCTTGGTGCAAGACGCTGTGACGATGGAAGTAGATCTCCCGGCCTTCCGGTGTCTTGATGAAGCCGTAACCCTCATCGGGGGAGAGCCGGCTGACGCGAGCATGGGGTGCGGTTTCCAGGGTCTTTATGGAACCTCGCCTACGGCGCGCGTAATCCTCCAACTGACGGCGGGCAGAGTCGAAGGCCTCGCGGAGTGCCACGTGAATGTCCCGGTCCTGGGTGTGCTGACTTGGCTCGCGCGTAACCGCGATCTCCTCGTCCGGCACGGTGAGGTCGATGCGCACCTCGTAGAGATTGCCGCGCTCGTGATGCTGGCTCGCCGGTTCCACGACGACCCGGCAGCCCATGATGTGGTCCGCGAACTTGTCGAGCAGCGCCGCCTTCTGGCGAACGATGGCTTCGATCTCGTCGGAATGTTCCATGTGGCGGAAGGAAATCTGCAAAGGAACTTGCATGGCTGTGAACTCCATTAAGGCCGCTTCCCGTGCTTGGGGAGCGGCAGGCAGAAAATGGCCGCCACGTCGGTGCCACTGGGGAGCTGCTCCGGCTGGACCGCATACACGGTCCGGCCGTGCGCCAGCGTGTGGGCAGCGGCAAGGTCCAATAGGTCCACGTCTCCAAACAATGCCTGCTCGTGCAGTTCAACTTTGCCCGCGGTCGGGTCCAGGACTCCCCAGACCTGACGGCCGAGGGCGACGAACAATGTCTCTACCCGCCCCTCGTAGGCTGCGGCGACGACCGCCGCTAGATCTCCCGAAGCGTGCTCGGTACCAGCCAGCTGTCGATACTGGGCGGCAGCACCCTGCTGCGCCGCCTCGAAGACGGGCTTGATGAGCGTCCAGGCCCGATCGTGCAGTTCCTTGTTGCTCAGCCGCTCCGGATTGCCTTCGATTCCTCTCTCCAGGAGGTGGGCGTAAGTGTTGGCCTGTCGGTAGATTGGCTGCAGATACTCCACCGCCGCCAAGATCAGAGGGGCCTTCTCCTCGCGCAGGAGCGGGTGGAGGCCCCGGTCGATCTTCTGGAAGTAGTGCGCTAACTCGTCCTTGGAATCGTCGATCCCCACCCCGTGGCCGTGGAAAATGCCACCCCAGGAGCCCGCCCCCACCCCGGCGCGGCGGCCGAAAAACGAGAACGGTTCCATGTTTTCGTGGGTGAGGAGGGCCTCCGCCAGGCTCCGCGGCGCGCCCTTCAGATCGAGCTCGCTGACGCTATAGTGGGTGCCCTGAAGCAGCCGAACTGCGTTCTGACTTAGCGCCAGAACAAAGAATCTGCCGTTCCCGCTGAGGAGCGGCAGCAGAGGAATGACAGAGAACTGGCTGGCAACCACCACCCCATCCTTGAACGCCAGCGGGAGCCGAAACAGACGCAGAAACTTGGGCGCCAGAAAAGCTGCCAGGCCGTCGCTCTGGTTATTCCAGAACGTGTTGTCGTCCAGTAGGCGCCGGCCGGGAGCCAGCAACTCCCTGACCTCGGGGGCACGCCACCCAGCCTTGGCCAGGCGCTCCTCGGCCTCCGCCAAGTGGTTTCGCCAGCGGATAGGATCTTCCTGCGCCCCGCCCCGGTGAGCGGGCATGAACACCGATATGCACGGCGAACGGTGCTCTGCCAAGAGGGTTTTGAGGTCGTCTCGGGTAAATAAGTCCATGACCAATCTCCATCTTCTTCAGCAGCGGCCTTCATTCGCGCGCATCCACGACGTCGGCAGAAACCTCGGGCGGCTGCGCCGCTGGCGTTCTTTGCCGGCCAGCGGGTGCGAACTGGCGGAGGATCTCGAGGACCTGCTCGTCTTCCACCTGAGTGAAGTCCTCGTAGAACCGGCCGATGGCCCAAAATTCTTCCGGGGCGAGCAAGCAGACCACCTCGTCACACCAGCGGCGGACCTCCACCAAGCGATCCGGGGAAGCGACCGGGACAGCGACAATCACTTCCCGCGGGTTGTGCGTCTTGATCGTCTGCAGCGCCGCGATCATGGTGGAACCGGTGGCGATGCCGTCATCGGTCACAATCACCGTGCGGCCCGCGACCGGCGCCTGCGGCCGGACGGCGCGGAACAACTTCTTCCGTCGCGCGATCTCGACCAGCTGGTGCCGGCGCTCTTGTGCCAGGTAATATTCCATTTGGTCAAGGAACGACTGCGAGTGGTGATTCAGATAGACGCGGCCATCCTCGGAGACGGCCCCGATCGCCAGCTCCGGCTGCCCCGGTGCTCGCAGCTTGCGCGACAGGACCACGTCCAGGTCAGCCCCAAGTTCCTGGGCCAGCACGGCACCCGTGACCACGCCGCCGCGGGGGATGGCCAGCACCAGCGGGTCGTGCATTTCACGCCCCTTCAACGCCTCCGCTAGCCGGCGGGCGGCATCCTCGCGATTACGAAACACGGCTGGCCCCCTTCCAACGGTCGCTCCGGCGTCTCCTGCCCCGCTGGGTGGGGGCGTCGCTCGCCGGAAAGGACTCCTCGAACACTTGCAAAACCGGATCCATTATAAGGTCCCTCGTTCCTGCCTGCCCCGCTCAATGCTCCGCGCGGCGCTTCTTCTCATGCCCTCACTAGCGGCTGGATCAGGGCGGAGTAGTCACCGGGGCGAGGCGCCCAACGAACCATTCCTTCGCCAGCAGGGCGACCTCCTCCAGGGCACCCGGTTCCTCGAAAAGGTGCGTGGCGCCTGGGATGATGACCAGTTTTTTCGGACAGCGCAACAGGCGAAGCGCCTGTTCGTTCAGCTCGATCACCACGTCGTCGTTGCCGCCGACAATCAACAAGGTTGGCGCCTGGACGGCTTGGAGGTACGCATGGGCCAGGTCCGGCCGTCCCCCGCGGGAGACCACAGCGCCGACTGCTGCCGGGTTGCGGGCCGCTGCCACCAGCGCGGCCCCGGCTCCGGTGCTGGCGCCGAAGTAGCCTAGGCGAAGGGCACAAGTTTGCGGTTCCTGGCTCAACCAGTCCGCAGCGCTCTGTAATCGTTCGGCCAGCAATTCGATGTCGAACACCTTCTCCCGGTCCTCGGCCTCTTCTTCTTCCAGAAGGTCGAGCAGCAGCGTCGCCAGGCCGCCCTCCTCCAGGACGCGGGCGACAAACTGGTTGCGCGGGCTGAAGCGCCCGCTGCCGCTGCCGTGGGCGAACGCTACGACAGCCTCCGCGCCTGGCGGCACCCTCAAGAAACCGTTCAACATGCGCCGGCCGGACGGGATCTTGACTTTGCGTTCCATACGCTTTGTACTGGCGGCCATCGCACACACTCCCTCTTTGCAATAGACTCCGGCGTAACCAACGTGGAATTTCGAGTTCCCCCAAAGTCACTCTCTAGTCGATTAGCTCTGCAAATCGGATGCCGCCTGGCTTCGAGCTTGGTAGATCGTGATGGCCTATGTCCTCTGCGGCCCGCGCCTGCCCTTCGTGCGTGTCAGGCGCGCGAATCCGCCCGGTAGCCTGTGCGATTCCGCTCGACCCTGCTTATGCTTCGCGGACAGGTCTTTCAAAGAATGACGGCGGCCGCGTCGCGGATACCCTCGGCGGCGCGCCGCGCGAAAAGAATTGCAAAGACGAGAGTCTGATCCAAACCGTCCGGATGGACGTGGCGCAGTTGAGCGTGTGGATCATTACAGTGACTTGAGCAAGAGAGAACGGGATTTCTGTTCCCAATAGGTTCCCCCAGGCAGCCGGCTGACCTGGCGTCAGTCAGAGTCACGCTTCAAGCGCTCTCTGTTCGACCGCCTCGACCGGAAGGTTCGCCAGCTCGAGATGCCGAACAGTGATCAACACCGGACGAACTCCGTGCTGCGTCGCCAATGTCCACTATCTGTCGTTCAAGAATTCCGGCGAAGTCAAAAGGTCGACGGCAATGGCGTCCTGAGTTGTTCCGCTGTCGTAAACTCCCAACCAATGCTGGGCACCGCCCGTGTCCGCAGCGCGGTGGAGCAGTTGCTCGTAATAGGCGTCGATCACGTCGAGCCGATACTCTTCGGATGCCAGGAAGGACGAGATCACGACCGACCGGGTTACGCCGCTCTGCAAGCGGGCCGACCAGGAGGCGAAGCCGGGGGCGTCGGCGGCGCGATTCAACAAGTCCTGATAGAGAGCATTCAGGAAGCTCGCATTGCTGGCGTGCGCTGACATGAATTCAGGCGCTTCCATGATGCCCAGCTCGACGCCCTCCTCCGTGGCGCCTGCCGCGAACCGACTGAGCCAGTAGGCCAGGCCCATCGGGTCGGGTTGGCGGGCAAGGAAGGTCTGGTAGTAAGAGTCAATCTGAATCGTTCGATGTTCGGGCGAGGCCAGGATATCCTGTGCGACAGTCGCGAAGGAAGTACCGCCCACGATGTCGCTTACCCACGACTGGAGCCCACCCGCGTCGGGCGCTCTTCCGAGCACGGCTGAGTAAGTTCGCCGAACAAACGAATCGGCCTGCACATACAGGGTGGCCGGCGTGATGTTCAGGTGGGCGATGCCGTTGAGCGTAAACGGCTGGCGGCCAGGGGCAGTGATCGTGTTGACGCCAATCGTCTCGTTCAAGCCGGTGGCATCGAAATTCAGCGTATCCTGACCGCTGCCATTGACGGTGATGGCGGTACCCGGCGACGAGGTCGCATTGAAAGTATGGACGCCGGTTCCATCATTGAAAGTCAGGCCGGCCACGGCACTGCTGTACTGCACGGTTTCGGAACCGCGCGTGACCTGCGTCTGACCGATTGAAACAGTGTCGTTGCCTGCCAGATCGTTGACGACCGCCTGGTCGGATCCGTTGCTGTTGCTATCTTGAAGGACGGTGCTGCCCGCGCCGCTCAAGTTCACGGTGAAAGTGTTGTTGCCGCCGTTGCCATCCAGCACGTCCGAGCCGCTCCAGTTACCGACGGCGAATCGATTGCTGCTTGGACCTCCGGTCAGCTTGGCCCCGGAAATCGCGACCAGGGTGATATTCATGCCATCGCTGGTCTGGAGAGTTGTGTTGCTCAGGTTGAAGTTCGCGTCCTTGGTGGCCGCGACCGTGGCGGATGAACCGCCGGTGATGGAACCGCCGCCGGTCCAGCCGCTGACGTCGAACGTGCTGACCGACGCCGTGGTAACGAGGTGAACCAAGCGGATGCCGCTCAGGCTCACGTTCATGCCGTCGCTGCTGCTCAAGAGCGAATTTGTCAACGCAAAGCTGGCCAACTTGCTGGCACTCACGGTATCGTTGGCCATGCCGGCAACGCTGCCGTTGGTGGTCCAGCCGTCGAGCGTAACCGTATCGGCACTGGGGCCAACGACGATGTTTGTGGCGCCAATGCCCGCAAGCGTGAGGCTCAAGCCGTCCGAGGCTGTCAAGGACGAATTCGCCAGTGCGACGTTGGCGTCCTTGGTCACATCGATCGTTGCATTGCCGTTGCCGGTCAAACTTCCGGTGCCGTTCCAGCCGCTCACGATGAACGTGTCCGCGCCGGAGACCCCAAGGTTCGCAATCCGAATTCCGGTCAGGGAGAGATTCAGGCCGTCGGAGGCTTGCAGCGCGGCATTGGTAAGCGTGAAGTTCGCGTTCTTGGTCGCGTTTACCGAAGCGAAACCCACACCCACCAGGCTGCCGCCGCCTGTCCAACCGCCAACGGTGAAGGTGTCGCCGGATGCCGTGCCCGTCAGGTGAGCGGTGCCGATGCCGGCAAGGGCAAGGTTGACGCCGTCGGACGCGGTCAGGTTCGTGTTGGAGAGAGTGAAGTTGGCGGCTTTGGAAGCAACTACCGCATCGTTGTTGCCAACGCCGGTAAGGCTGCCGCCACCGGACCAGCCGCTGACGGTAAATGTGTTGGGGCTTGGCCCGCCGGTCAGGTTCGCAGCGCTGATGCCTGAGAGGGTTAAGTTCATGCCGTCGCTGGCGACCAGGGAGGTGTTCGCGAGTGTGAAATTCTGGTCCTTGGCGGCAATAACCGTGTCCGTTCCGCCAGCGCCGGTAAGGCTGCCGGTACCGGTCCAACCGCTCACCGTGAACGTGTTGGCACTCGGGCCGCCGACCAAATTCGCGATGGTGAACCCGGACAGACTCAGGCTCATGCCGTCGCTGCTGCTCAGGCCCGTATTGCCAAGCGTGAAATTGGCGTCCTTGGTAGCCGCAACGGTTTCGGTACCAGCGCCGGCCAGGCTGCCCGTACCCGTCCAGCCGCTCACCGTGAACGTGTGGCCGCTCGTGGTGTCGGTCAGGTTGGCCTTCGGAATCGAGCCGTTGAGGGTATTGACGGCTCCGTTGATAGTGATCCGGGAGTTGGTGAGCACATAATTGGCGGCATTCGTGGCAAAGAGTGTATCGGGCGTGACGGTGGTTCCTGGAACTGTGCCGCTGCCATTCGTGAGGCTGCCGCTCCCGCTCCAATTATTGAGTGTGAAATTGTGCCCACCGGCCGTGTCCGTCAGATTTGCCTTGGTGATGTTGCTGAGACTTAGCACATGCCCGTTGATGTCGTCGCGCTGCAACTGGGTATCGCTGAGAATGAAGTCAGCGGGGCCGACGTCGATTACCGTTCCGCCCGTCGTGTCGGTCAAGGTGCCCGTATTGGACCAACCGCTGACATCAAACGTGGAGCCGGTCCCGGTCAGGTTGGCGACATTGACGCCGACAAACTGGATCGTGCCGCCCGCGGAGCTGGTCAGGCCGGCATTGGTCAAAACGTAATTCACGGCCGCGTCGGCAACGATCGTGTTCGCCTTGGTGCCGCCCACGAAGGAAATACCGCCGCCGCCTGCTGGGAGGCTGTAGATGGAACTATCGTCGGTCAGGGTGTTATTGCCGACTCCAGCTCCGAGGATCGTGAAGCTCTTCAGTTCTGCGGCAGTCACGCCCGAGGCATCGATCGTAATGCTGTCATCATTGCTGCTATTGGGGTCGAATACGCTGTTCTGCCCGCCATCCAGGGTGACCTGGGGAACGTTGCCGAAATAAACAGGTTCGATGGCCACTCCCTTGACTGTTCCCGCAATGCGGCTGAACTGCCCGGTCGTTAAATTGGCGTTCGTAATTGCGGTCTGATCCGGCGCCGGCAAGGAGCTAAGCGCGGGGCTATCCACGATGATGTCAGCGCCGTTATTGGGCAGCGCGATGATCGCCGAGGCCTGGTTGAAGAAGTACATGGGAGTAAGCTCCTGGAAGTTGATAGTTTGGGATTGGCTGCCCAGTGTCGTCTGAACGGTTCCGCTACCTGGGGTCGTCGCGCTGGGGGTGTATTTGAGAGTCGTGCCGCCGTTGACAACGAGCGAATGAGCGCCGCTCGTGCCGCCGTTGAAGTCAATCTGGCCGTTTACAAGCCCGTGCGAGTTATCCACGGTGAGAATATCGTTGTCGGTGGAGCCTTGAACGGTGATGGTGCCGATAGCAGCGGGGTTGCCAAGGAAAACCGCTACGCCGTTGAAGTCCAGCTCGAGCAGTGTGCCGTCCATTTTGGCCGTGTACTGCTTCAGTGTCCCGTCGCCTGATTCGACGCCGGAGGCAGGATTGGAATTTCCGTCGAGGAGGACATTGAGCGTACCACCGGTGGCGGTCACCTGGTCGAAGTTTTCGAAACTCAGGTTTTGATAGCCCGGGGTCATCAGGGTACCAGCGCCGGGCCCGTCGATGTGCAAAGTGCTTGCGGGTAGGCCAGCCAGGTTGATTTCGATGACCTTGGGCTCTCCATTGGAGTTAGCGCTCGCAGGCGCATCAATCACGATCGCAGTGTCGGGGCTCGGGGCGACCAGAACCGTATCTGAATTGCGCTGCGTCGAAGCGAGATTGATTCCTGCCAGGGTGACTTGCTGGAGGTTGTTGTCCCAAACCACCGTACCGTCTCCCCCGGTCAACACATCTGGCAGAAGGGTGAAGGTGGCATTGGGTTGAGGGCTCGTGAGCGTTGCCGTGTGCAGTGCGTTGCCGCCGTCTCTAATGAAGGTCGTGCTTGGAGCGGCGAGCGCGATGTTGTAAGTGTCCAGGATGCTGCTATTCCCTTGGAGCACCAGGATTCCTAGTAGCTCGTTGGCCGGGTCGTTTAGATTGAATTGTGGCCCGTTCACATTGAAGGTGGCTGCGTTGCCGTCAGCAAGGAAGATCGTAGTGCTGCCGGCCAGAGTGCTTCCAATATTGAACCTATCGTTGCCGGTGCTGGAGCCCTTGACTACGACGCCGCTGGTAGCTGCGATGTCGAAGAAGCTGCCGCCATTTGCAGTGTAATAGATGGCCGCTGGGGCAAAGCCCGTAATCTCCTGGAAGGACTGGCCGTTGACCGTGGCTGCATGCTCGACAACATCGAGACTTCCCGGGCCGCTGAAATTGCTGATCACAAGCCTATTGGCGGTGGACGTGCCCCCATCGATTGTCAACGCACCGAGGATGCCACCCAGATTGCCGCTGTTCTGCAAAACTCCGTTGGGGCTGTCCGCATCGGACGAGACGTTGAACGTATCGGTCCCGCCTCCGCCATCAATCGCGGTGGTGCTTGCAGCCAACGTGGCGCGGACGTTGAAGGTATTGTTGCCCGTGTTGGAGCCGATCAGCAAGACGCCGTCATTGACGACCGCATTTGTGTAGGCCCCCCCAGTGGCGGTGAAGTAGACAGGCGCAGGGGCAAAACCCGTAATTTCCTGATAGGACTGGCCGTTGTAGGAAGCGGCGCTTAGCACCACTTCTGCCGAGGCAGCGCCGCCATAATTGCTGATGACCAGGCGGTTGGCGCCGCTGCTGCCGGCGTCGACGATCAGCGTGCCCTCGATGCCGAGCAGATCGCCGTTGGTGACCACCACACCCTGACTGGAAGCCGCGTCGGAAGACACGTCAATTATGTCGGCGGCGCCGCTGCCCTGGATGCTAGTGGTCGAGCCGGCCAGGGTGCTCTGAACGTTGAGAGCGGTCGGGCTCGTTGCGCTGGTGATCAGCAGGATGCCGCCATCGCCACCGTTCGCGTTGGAGAAGCTGCCCGACGTGCTGGAATAGTCGATTTCTCCCTGAGCAAAGCCGGTGATGCGGCTGCTGGTAATGGTAACGTTCCTGGTGGTACTGTCACCACGATCGCCGACAACGAGCCGGTTATCGGTGCCGCCGCCCGCGCTAATCGTTAGCTTGCCCAGGATGCCGGTCAGGTCGCCGCTATTCGTCGGGGCATCCGACGAAATGTCAAAGGTGTTGTCGTTCCCGAAGCCCTGGACGGTCATCGGCGTGCCCGCGGTGACGACTCCGATGTTGAATACGTCGTTATTGTCATCGCCGTAGATCAACGCAGAACTGCCGAAGAAGCTCGCGAAAAGATCAAATGTTGTGGCCACGTCCGGGCTAAAAGTAACGCCGTTGTCAAAGTCGCCGTGGACTGTGATAGTGCCTGACGGCTGGCCCGCATTGCCGCCCTGCGCCGTGATCGTGCTGCCTGCGCCCAAGTTGACGTTGTTTCCCACGCGGAGGAGGATGTTGCCGCCGGCTGTGATCGAGGACGCGCCCGTCGTGGTGAGGTTTTCGGCACTGTCCTGCTCCTCCGGGACCGTCAGTCGAACGTCGCCAGTCGTCGACGTAACGGTACCGACATTCAAGCTCTCGGCTGTCTGAGTGATGTAAACGCCCAGGTTGGCAAGAGCGTTCAGCACGCCCGGCGCCGAGTTGGAAGAGTCGACGTTCAAATCTTGCGCCACACTGCCAATGCCACCGTGCATCGCAGTCAAGCTGACGTTGACGCCAAAGACGTTGGTCTGGTTACCGTTGCCTCCGTCGAGTATCGAGCCATCGGCGACCAGCACCACGTCGCCAAGCGGCGCGGAGATTTGACCCACGCGGAGGTCGCCATGGACCTCTTCGAGGTAAACGGCTTGGTCGCCGAACGCACTGATGACGCCCGTTGGGGAGCTGGAAGTGTCAATGGTCACCGGGCTGGCTGACGCACCGATCGCGCCGAGAACGGCATTGAGCGTGACTGCCGGTGCGCTGATATCCGTCGTGCCGTCGGTGTTGCTATTGTTGATGTTACCGGTCTGGTTCGCCACGGTGACGCTGGTTGCAGCATCGAGCTGCCCCAGGTTGACGTCACCCGAATCGATCAGCAGATCGATGCCCCCGGCGGTTGAGACGAGGTGCCCGACATTCAGTGCCGCCGCGCTCTCGATGTAAACGTCGTGCCGAACAGTCCCCGTCAGATCCCCTGAGCCGAGCTGAATAACCAGCCGGCCGTTAAGCGTACCGGCGCTGCCGCCAACCTCCAGGTCAAGCGCTTGGCTACGCACAACGACACCGGCATTCTCGGAAACGATGTTGCCGTTGGGTACATCGAGTTGCGCAGCTTGCCCGGCGACGGCCCGGGCCAAGCGCAGGTCGCCGCCCACTTGTTCCAGATAGAGATCCTGCCCCGCCAGGGCCAGGGCCACCTGGCCGCCGACCTCAACAACCAGCGGGTTGCTGGCACTGCTGCCCAGGTTGCCGATGCCGGCAAGCAGGGTGAGATCGCCAGAGGTTTTGATCTGTGTCGAAGCAGTGCCGGCACTGACGATGTTTCGTGGCGCCGTAATGCTGACTGGTCCGCCGGCAACGACCCGGCCGATTTCCAGGTCCTGCGTCGTGCTCTGTACATACAAGGCGCCCTGTACCTGGGCGTTCAGCGAGCCCGATACGGAGACGAACAAAGGTGCCGTCACCGAAACGAGAATGCCCGTGAGGGTCGCCCCAACCGGCTCTTGACCGAACTTGAAGGTGATGGTCTGGCCGTTCAACATTCCCTGTTCGACAACATCGCCGGGCGCGGCGGCAATTGCGAGTGCCGCGGCCTGGTTGCTGTTAAGTGTTCCGTTAAACAGGTCTGTGTACAAGATCGCGATTGGTGTTCCGAGTTGTCCGACACTATCACTCTCGTCGTTCAAGTTCACGACCAGCCCCGAGACGTTGGGTGTGCCGATGCCAACGGGCGTTCCCGTCGTCGGGTTGAGCGCCGTGTCCTCGACGAAGGTGCTGAGCTGATTCTGGGTCCACGTGTGATTCTGCGTGAGATTCGTTGCTTGGTTCGGAGTGGCGGCGTACTGGAAGTTGCGGTCGAACGCCTGGAAGTCCGCCTGCTGCATCCAAATAGGCGTGTTGCTTGCGTCGACGAAGTTGCTGTTAAAGAACGTTACGAGGTTCTGAAACAGCCTGCTGGCATAACTCTGAACCTGTGCGTCGGTCGGACTCGATTGCGACAACTCAGCAGCCACCTGTGGACGATAAAGCGCCACGGCTGTCGCATTCAGGCTGAAGGTCCCGTCGAGTTGCCCGCTAACGACGCCTACGCCGCTCGGGTCGGTCTCGGTCTGAACGGCCAGCTTGAGGTACAGGGTTTTGCCGTCGAGCGAGACAGCGTCGACGACGAACGAGCCGTTGTTGCCGGCGCGAGTGGCGCCGGCGATCTGGATGATCTGGCCCGCCTCGAAGCCGTCGGCCATCCAACTGCCGACTGAGCGCGTGAGGGTTGGATCGTTGGGGAAAAGGGTGTTCGCAACGGCAGGGGCGAAGCTCACAGTCGGTGTGCCGGTCACGCCTGGTACCACGATAACGGCGACTCCGCTCGATTTCGTTTCGTTTTGAATCTGAACATTGGCGCCCGCGCTCAGGTACAGAATCGTGCCGTCGGCCGAGACGGCATCGATCGTGAACAAGCCGTTGTTATCGGCGTGAGTGGCACCGGTAATCTTGATGGTCTGTCCCGCCAGGAAGCCATCGGCTGCCCAACTGCCGGCCGAGCGCGTGAGCGTCGGATCATTGGGGAAAGCGGAGCCCGCATTGGGTGGGGCGAAAACCAGGGTCGGCGTCCCAGTCATCGCGGCCGCACCAGCCTTGACAGTGATCGTGATGGCGTCGACCTCGCTGGTGACAGTCACGCCGGTCGATTCCGTTTCATTTCGAATTGCCAGCTTCAGATACAGGGTCGTGCCGTCGGCCGAAATGGCATCGATTGCGAACGAGCCGTTGTTGCTGGCCTGGGTGGCGCCGGCAATTTGGATGCTTTCTCCTACCAGGAAGCCATCGGCCGTCCAACTGCCGGCCGAGCGCGTGAGCGTCGGGTCGTTGGGGTGGACGGAGTTCGCGGCAGGCGTCGTGAAAGTCAGGCTTGGGCTCCCGGCCACCCCAACCACGACGGTAACGGTGACCCCGCTCGATTCGGTTTCGTTTTGGATGTGAACATTGGCACCCGCCCTGAAATACAGGATCGTGCCGTCGGCCGAAACGCCATCGATTGTGAACGAGCCGTTGTTGCCGGCCTGACTGGCGCCGGCAATCTTGATCGTCTGCCCCGCCTGGAAGCCGTCGGCCGTCCAACTGCCGGCCGAGCGCGTGAGTGTTGGGTCGTTGGGGAAGGGAGCAGAATTTCCCGCCGCCGGAGCAAACATCAAGATTGGGTTCGAAGTCACTCCCGCTTCGACGGGAATTTGCAATCCGCCCGAGTCTGTTTCGTTGTGGATCCCAGGGATTAGGTACAGGATCGTCCCATCGTGAGAGATCGCATCGATGGCAAACGAGCCGTTGTTGCCGGCTTGACCGGCACCGCTAACGTGTATGATCTGGCCAACCTGGAAGCCGTCGGTTGTCCAACTGCCCGCAGAGCGTGTGAGCGTCGCATCGTCGGGGAAAGGAGCGGCGCCGCCAGGGGCAGGAGCGAAGCTCAAACTCGGGTTTCCGGTCAGGCCGGCAGTGACGCCGGAGCCGCTTCCCGTCGAAGCAGTTTCGTACTGGATGGCCGCCTTCAGGTAGAGCGTTGCGCCATTCGACGAAATTGCATCGATTGTGTACAAGCCTTTGTTCTGCGACGAACCCGTGACCATGATGGTCTGTCCCGACTTGAAGCCGTCGGCTGTCCAGGTGCCTGCCGAGCGGGTGAGAGTGGGGTCACTGGGGTAAGCCGAACTCGTTGATGGTGGTGCAAACATCAGGACCGGGTTGCCCGTGACCTCTGTCCCATTTTGGAGGAGTTGCCAGTATTGTTGGTAGTTGCTCCCTGCGAGGTTGTCGAATGTGGCGATGGTGTTATTGGCGCTGGTGTTGTCAAGGAGGTGCAAATTCTGCCAGATTTGGGCAAGCTGCGCCTGCGAAAGAACCTGAGCCGCCGTTTGCCCGCTCGCGTCGAGAATGTTGCCAGTGGGAACGTCAATCGTCACATCACCGTCAAACGAGGCGATGCTGCCGATCAAAAGATCGCCACTTTCACGCGTCAGGTTAATATTGCCCTGGGCGCTGGCGCTCACGATTCCACCTGCGGAAACCCCTCCGACGATTGAGCCGAAGGCCGCGATCAACATCGGCGCGTTGATGCCGATTCCGCCCGTAGTGCTCGCCAGCGTGATGTCATTGCCGGTGACGTTAACTGCCCCGGACGGCAACCCAGATACCGCATCGAGGTCCGTCAGGGACGTAATGACCACGTTACCGTAGCCGCTCAGAGCATTGCCGGCCGTGACCTGGTCGATCAATCCCCCCGAATTCAATTGCAAATACACACCTTGATTGCCGGCTGTGGCATTAAGGACGCCGGAACCCAGCACTGCGGCGAGCGGCTGGGCGGCGCTGCCGATGCTTCCACCGCTGAGGCCGGAGTCATTTGTGGTGATCGTGAACAGGTTGGAACTGCTAATGATCCATGGGGCACCCGCAGTGCCCAAGCCAGTCACCGTAAAGTTAAGGGAGGGAACCGCGGCGTTAAGCGCGCTCTGTAGCTGCGCCGCTGTCGCATTGTAGGCGATGGCAGCGGTAGTGAAAGCGCCATCAATTGTAAGTGTGAAGCTGCCGCCAGTGGCGGTATTCCACAGTTCCTGGGCCCCGTTAGGTGCGGCCTGAAGCGTGCTGCTCCCGCCAGTTAGGCCGACGACTACCGGGATGATCGTGGATAGACCTGTGCCAGTGACGAGCCACGGGTCTCCTAGCGTGCCCAGGCCGGTTACGGTGGCCTGGACGCTGGGGTCCATGGCGTCCAGGGCCGCCTGCAACTGGGCGGCGGTTGCGTTGTAGGGGAGAGAGGCCGTTCGGAGCACGCCGTTGACGCTCATCTGAATCGTGAAGTCGCCTCCCGTGGCAGCATCCACGATCTGCTGCGCGCCGGCGGGCACCACCTGGAGCATGCTGCTTCCTGCGCTCAGGGAGTCGTTGGGTTTCAAAGCTGTGAAGCCGGTGCCCACGATGATCCACGGGTCGGCGGCAGTTCCCGAGCCGGTCACCAACACCTGGACGCCCGCGAGAGAACCGAGGGCTGCCTGCAGGATGGCGGCGCTGGCGTTGTAGGGGATGTTGCCAGTTGTCTCGGAAACACCATTGATCGTTGCCGATAAGGTGAACGTCCCGCCAGTGGCGTTGTTCGACAGACTGAGCGCCTCGACCGGCAGAGATTGGAGGGTACTCTTGCCGGTGAGCCCAGAGTCATTGGTGGTGATCGTGGCCAAGCCGGAGCCACTGATGAGCCAGGGGTCGCTCGGCGTGCCCACACCTGTTACCGTCGCCGTTACGGCGTTGGGCGTGAGGGCGGCGAGCGCCGCCTGCAGGACAGCGGCGCTGGCGTTGTAGGGAATAATGCCCGTCGTTTCCGCAACGCCGTTGACGGTCGCGGAAATCGTGAACGTTCCGCTGGCGGCGTTGTTCGATAGCTCCAGCGCTCCAGCCGGCACGGACTGCAGCGTACTGCTGCCGCCGGTGAGCCCGAACGGGACGGGCGTGATCGTTGATACGCCTGTGCCGCTGATGAGCCAGGGGTCGGCAACCGTGCCCAGGCCGGTCACGGCCGCATGGACGCTGGAACCCAACGCGTCGAGGGCGGCCTGAAGTTGCGCAGCGGTTGTGCCCGCGGGAAGGGTCGTGAATAGGGTCTGGCTATTGACGATCATTTGAATCGTGAACGCGCCGCCGCTGCCGCTGGTGGAGAGCTGTTGAGCCCCGGCGGGCACGTTTTGCAAGGTACTGCTGCCACCGGTGAGCTTGGAGTCGTCCGTGGACAACGAGGTGTAGCCGCTGCCGCTGATCACCCAGGGATCAGTGGCCGTGCCGGAGCCCGTCACCAAGACAGTGACCCCTGCCAGGCCGTTGAGCGCTGCTTGCACTTGGGCGCCGCTGGCATTGAAGGCCAGGGCAGCCGTCGTCTCAGGCTTGCTGCTGACGGTCGCGGTGATCGTGAATGTTCCGCCGGTGGCATTGTTCCATAGCTCTTGAGCCCCGGCAGGAGCGGGTTGGTCCGTTGTGGTTAGGCTAGAATCGTTGGCGGAAAGCGCGGAGAAGGCATGGCCCACGATAATCCACGGGTCGCTAACGGTACCCGAACCGGTGACCGTGACGACCACGCCTGCCAGGTCGTTCAGGGCAGCCTGCACTGCGCTAGCGGTCGTGTTGTAGTCGATCGGGTTGGTAGTTTCCGTCTTGCCGCCGACAACCGCGGAGATCGTGAAGGTGCCGCTGGTGGCGGTGTTCCATAGTTCCTGTGCCCCGGCCGGAATCGTCTGGACAATGCTGTTATAAGTCAGCCCAGAGTCATTGAGTGACAGGGTCGAGACTCCGCTGCCAAGAATACTCCAGGGGTTCGCGCTCGTGCCCGCGCCGGTCACGGTGACTTTGACCCCCGCCAGGCCGTTGAGCGCCGCTTGCAACTGGGCGGCGGTCGCGTTGTGGCTAAGTGGGGCGGTCGTCTCCGTATTGCCGTTCACCGTGGCGGTGATCGTGAACGTACCTCCCGTCGCGTTATTCCACAGCCGCTGTTCTTCGGGAAGAACCGATTGGACGGCGATGCTGCCGCCGACTAAGCCGGAATCGTTCACGGTGATCGTGGCTGCTAATCCGCCGATGAGCCAGGGATCGCCCTGTGTGCCCGAACCCGTGACGATGACGTTGACGCCCGCCAGGCTGTTGAGCGCTGCTTGCAGTACGGCGCCGATGGCGTTGTAAGCCAATGGCGCCGTCGTCTGGGTCTTACCGTTGATGTTCACCGAGATCGTAAACGTGCCGCCGCTGGCATTATTCGATAACTGCAGCGCCCCGGCGGGCACCGTTTTCACGGTGCTACTGCCGCCGATTGCCTGGAGGGTTAGACCATTCGACTCCAGGGAAGCGCCCGCTGTCTCGGTGATATTACCCTGGGCCGTGATGCTCGTCGTGCCAAGCGGATTGACGATCTGACCCTCGATAATGACCGGGGCGTTCGAGGTGATCGTGATGTCGCCGGTCGCCGTTCCGAAAAAGTTAATGCCGATCGGGTTATCCGCCTTGACCGAGCTGGTCAGGGTGAGGGATGCAAGATCCGCGAAATAATATACCCAGGGATCGACATTGCCGCCGCCGCTTGGGGCTGAGAACCCAAAGTGGTTGTCGTGATAATTGACTGGCTGGCCGTAAGCGAAGCTGTAGCCGGAAATGCTTTCATAAAACGCGGTGTTCTCCAATGAGCTGTTAGAAATAACCTGACCGACCGACGTGGACGTCGCATTACCCGAGGAATCGAGAAACTGCCATGGGTTATTGGGCTGACTTGTGGGGAAGTTCCACACCCATTGACCGTCATTTGAGACCGTTCGGCTAAGGCTGGCCGTTAGGGTCCACTGCCAGCGCGTGCCGGCCGAGGGGTCGTAGCTCGCCGAAGATCCATTCACCGTGTAACTAGGTGCGCTGTTTTGCAGATTCGCAAGACTTTCGTTGACCGAACCCTGGTGAACGGCGATGTTTTGCCCAGATTGGTAAACGTAAAGCGTCTGAGTCTGCTTGAGCGTGTCGATGATATCGACCTGGCTGACCGCGGCGTTCGTTGAAGCGCCGGCATAGATGTTCTGCACAACCAATGGGATACCGGTCTGATTATCGACGGTCACCTGGCCGAGGCCGCCACGGACGTTGATCTGTCCAAGCGTGTTGACGCTGATGATGTTGCCATCGAGAGCCACAAAGCCGCCGCCGGAAGAGGCCGTCAGGTTCTCCACAGTGATCTGGTTGGTCTGCGCGTTGTAAGTGGCGGTAATTTGGGCATCGCCCGGCGTCAGCGTGGCCAAGGGGATGTTGAACACTGGCCCTGCGCCCCCTTGGTCGAAGAGGAGTTTATCGAATGCCAGTGCGCCATCGAGAGTGGCCGGCAGTTCGAGGGACCAGATGGTCGGTTGTCCGGCCGTGATGGACCCGTCAATGTCAATGGTGTCGGCCTTGATGACGATTTGCCCGCCCACAACGTCGGCGCTGGCCTGAGGCCCCGATTGGTCGGAGTACAGATAACCAGTGTTGCCGGAACTCTGCACCAGCGGCTCGACGGGCACCACGGGGAAATAACCCTCGTTGAATTGGCTGGAGCTGTCCGAGGAAATGGCATAGGCCTGGCCGATGGGACTCAAAGTGCTGGCCGTTCCCGATGTTCCGTCGTGCGGGATGCTGCCGACCCACGGAAGATCATCGCCGAAGTAGACGTAGCTGTCGCCCGCGCGTGGGACGAACGTGAAATTGCCCTGATCGGTGGTGTTCGGCGAATCGCCGGCGGCGCCAATTAGATACTGTGTGAAGCTCTGGGAGTCCGTGAAAGACCCGTTGGCGTTGTATTCCGCGTTGGCGACCCAGGCGATGGCGTTATTCGAATTAGGAACACCCGAAGCAGGGTTGCCGCCTGGCCAGAGCATGAAGTTTTGCCATTGCGCGAATGGATCCCCGCTGGAGTGATAAGGGTTCGGAGAAGGAATCTGAACGACCTCCGCACCGTTGGGCACATTTACAGTTTCTTGCTTGACCGCAATGACGGCTCCCTGGGCAAATGATCCAGTGTCGTTCGTGATCGTCAGGCTTCCCCCAAGATTTTCGATCGTGCCGCCCACCACTAACAATGGCCCCGCGTTTGTTGCAGAGGTGCCCACCGAACTGGGGTAACTGTTCGTGATGCTTATAGCCGGCTCGCCATTGCCAGCCTTCTGATTGAGAGTGATGCTGGTTCCCGCCGCCGTGGCCCCTCCGGTGAAGAGAACTGTGGCCCCTGGCTGGTTAGGAATCGCAATGGTCCCGAGGATGAGGTAGTCGGGGCTTGCGTTGCTGACAGTGATGGTGGGCCCGCCGTAGGCGTCGATACTGCCGCCGCCTTGCAGATGGCCGGCATTGACCGTTACCGTTCCGCCCGCGGCAAATAACGCCCCAAACTCCAGGGCGGTGACATTAGTCGATGAAACGTTGCTGTCCAGCACCTGGGCCTCCAGGCCAGTGTAAATACCGTTGATGTAATTCGGTGCATTAAAGTTCGAATCGACCTGATACGTATAAGGCGTGTGCGGATTGCCGTCAGGATTCGTGCTGACATTGCCGTTACCGTCGATATTGATCGTAAGCTCGTGAAAGATACCAGCGGTGATGGTGCCGTTTTCCGTAACGGTGGATGAAGCCGAGCTCGACGGCGTGCTCGTGCCGTCTGTGGCGGGGATGAATCCGAGTTCGTAGCCGTGCCCTGTTCCGTCGGCTTGCGCGGTAGGCACGCCCGGGAAGGCGCCGATCGTTGTGTTTTGACCGCTATTGATGTGCGCGCCCGCGTCGATGGTCAGGGAAGCGTTGCTCACGAGAGTGGTGCTGGCCGTCGCGGCTGGAATGGCGATCAGGCCGCGGACGTAGCCAATGGCGTTGGCGGTGCCGCTGATCACCGTGAAGAACCGCCCAGCGGGGTCGTTGCCGGCCGTCAGATTCACGTTGCCGATGGCAGTCATCGTGCTGGCGCCTACCTCCACGGATTGATTGGAGGTCACGTTGGTGCTGGCATCAGCCACGCCGACGGCAGCCGCACCGTAAGTGGTAACCTCGGAATTGGTCTGGGCAAGCACTGATGTGTAAGTGCCGACGCCGATATTGCCTTGACTGGTAAACATTCCTCCAGAGCCAATTGTCACCTGGTTATTCAGGGTGGCCGACAGAGAGGAATTGACGCCTGCGCCTTCGATGGCGCCCCCGGTCGTCAACGTGACCTGATCGTTCGTGTTCACGACGCTTGACGCTACCAACGTAATACCGCCGGGATTTGTGTTCGGATCGGTTCCTGAGTTGATGACCACACTATTGCCGACGGTTATGCTGGCGCTTTCCGGCGTCGAGGCGTCGATGCTGGATTGGCTCACTGCGGCCGTGCCGTTGAGCAGGCCGCCAGCCCCGGCAGATGAGCCGCCGGTCGATTCCAGGAACTGGTTCTGGGCCGCGATCGTCACCGTGCCGTTGGCCGTGATAGTCAGACCATTGCCGACGGTTACGGCCGCCGAGGTGTTATCGGTATTGGTCGCGAAGGCACCGCTCGCGCCCGCGGCGGCGGCGTTCGTCGAATCCGAATTCGGCGCGTAAGTACTGGTGTTGAACGCCATGATCATGACGTTGCCGGCGTTGATCGTGCCGCTGCCGCTGCCCGCCTGAACGGTCGAGTTATCCGTCGTGGTCGCGCTCGAAGCGTCGCCTGCGAACACACCGCCGCTGCCGGCCGTGCTTGAAGCCACGTTGTCATCGGCACCCATCGCCATCACGGAGATCAGGCCGGTTCGGTTCGCATTGGTGCCGACGCCGTTTCCAAGACCCGCGAAAGTAGAAACCCCCGAACTCGCAACAGCGATGTCGGCACCGATGCCAACGAAGCCCACAGCCACGCCGGTCGCGTCGGCCGATTGCAAGGTCTGATTGGTGGCATCGATATTGACATCGCCATTGGGGAGCAGCACCGAATCGCCCGTGTACGCCTGAACCGTGCCGTTGCTGGAGGTCTCTGCGTAGGTCGCATTGGCGCCGACCAGTGTCCCCCCCGCGCCGGCGATGGCCTGTGCATAGGCGCTGGGGCTGCTCCCGGGCTGTTGGAGCGCGCTGATCGTCAGCGACGTCGCCGCAAGCTTGACTCCCTTGGGGTTGACCCCCTGCGGCGGGTTATTGGTGCCCACAAAAGCGACGACCGTGGCGTCGTTGTCGGCCGTCGAATAGGAAGCGCCCAGACCCACGGCGCCCACGGCCACACCCTTGCTCGTGGCGTTGCTCGCCGGCGTCTCCGATGCCATGACGGAGATGGCGCCTGTGGTCGTCAGATTGGCACCGTCGCCTACCGATGCTTGGACGCCGGGGTTGATGGCAGCCTGCGAGTCGTTGACCGCCCCCGCGCCGATGCCTGCCGCCACGGCGATGGCATCCGTGTATACGTTATCAATGGAAGCGGCCGACACCGTGATGCTCCCGACTGACTCGCCCGACTGCTGGCCCACTTGGACGTTTGTGTCCAGATAAGAATCGGTGCTGCCGCCCGCCGTCCCCAGGGCAATCGCGGCGCCGGCGGCTACCCCGCCGATGGCTCCCCCGACGACGTCCGCGTTCAGAGTTCGGTTGGCAGATGCCTCGACTGTCAAGCTGGCGGCCTGGGGAATGTGTGCTCCGCTGCCGACATAGGCTGCCTCGGTGCTCGTGTCGTTGAGGACGATGACCTGGGCTCCCAGAGCCACGATGCCCGCCTGGCCGGCGTAAGCGTTGCCGGTCACGTTGTCCGTGAGGGCCGCATTCACGAGGATATTGCCAGCGGAGCCCGTGCTTACAGTAGCGCCCTGATCGATGTAAGCGCTCAGGTGACTCTGAATGTTGACCACGGCCACCGAGCCGCCTATGCCCGCTACACCGACCGAGATGCCGCCCACCGTGACGTTGAAAGTTACATTTTCCTTGGCCAGGACGCTAACATTGCCTGTGCCGCCCTGGTTTTCGCCGGCGCGGACGGTAGCGCCGGCGGCGATGAATGCTGCCGTGCCGCTTGGTGCAGAAGTCGACATGGCGCCATTGACTGCGCTGCTCGTGCCAGTCGACGGTATCATCTTCGAAGCGGTTTGTACGTTCGTGCCCACGAGGTTCGAGCTTGGTGAGCCGCCCGTCGATTGGTAACCGCTGAGTTCGGAGTTGAGGCTCCCGGTCTCGCTATCAGCCCCGCTCGTTGTGGAGCCCAGGCCCGTGCTGCCGCTTTGCAAGCTATTCGTGGAATCACCGCTGCTGTCGGAGTAACCGGAGCTGAACGAGCTGCCGAGCGTCCAGACGGACACGGAGCCGGCAAGGGCCGCAATCCCACCGGCCGCGCTGACAGCGTAACTGGAGACATTCTTGATCGAAAGCGCAGTGACGGTGACGTCCTGTGGCGCGTGCACCTCCGCGTCGGAGCCAATATAAGCCGATGTGTTGTTCTGCACAAAGCCGACGTCGATGCCGCCGCCAATGCCGGCGATGCCGCCCCCAATGCCGCCGCCGAAGCCAAAGACCGTGGCCGAGTTGGCCGCCGACACGTTGACCGAGTCGGCAGCGTTGGGATTGACCAGCGAATTGTTGACCACCGCATTGGTATCGATGTAGGCCTTGGTGGTCGAGCTCACCAGCTCCACAGAGACGCCGCCCCCGAGGCCGACGTAGAAACCGCCCCCGCCGGCGACCGAGACGCTGAGGATGTTTTCGCTCGATGACGCCTGGACTGCCAAACCGTTGAAGCTGGCCAAGGTCGAAAACCCGGGCTCCGGTTCGCCGTCGGCGGAGGCCGAAGAGGAGGCGTAGCCGCCGTCGCGGATCGAGTTGACGAGAGCGGCGGAGTTGCCCGCGGCGTGCACGACGGCCATCTGGCCGACGAATGCCTCGGTGTCCTTGGTGACGACGGTAACTGCCACGCCGGCCCCGATGCCGCCGGCGCCGATGCCGACCCCGATCGCACCAGCGATCGTATACGTCTTGGTGTCGTCGCTGGCGTCGATCAGTATGTTGCCGCCGGCGTTGGCCGATGCCGCAAGACCGCCCGGGTCGTTCGCGTTCGTGCTCGGATTGTTGCCAATGTAGGCGTAGGTAGTGTCATTCAGGACGATTACGGAGACCGCCCCGCTGACGGCGACGGTGCCCGAACCGGCGGCGGCGGCTGTAATAGCAAGAACGTCTTCTTCCCCCCGGGCTCGAACCGTGATGTCGCGCAGCGCGTTGACCGAGGCTCCGTCATCGATGAATGCCTTGGTGGCATTCGTGACCACAATCACCCCAGCGTCCGGGCTGACGCCGACCGCGCCGGCCAGGCTGATCCCAGCCGCGATGCCGAGGTAGGAGTAGTCGTCGCCGGCCGCGACCAGGACCGACTGGTTCGTGCCGTCGCCGCTGTTGTTGGCGTTCACCTGGGCGCCCGGGGCAATGTATGCCGACGTGTGCGTGGTCAGGACGTTGACCGCGCCGCTGATATTCACAGCGACCGAGCCGCTTGCGCCACCGCTGCCGCCAATGACTTCGAACTCGTCTTGGTTCACTGCCGTGACGGCAACCCCTTGCATGCTCGTGGTTTCCGGAGTGGCAGTCCGGTCACTAGTGAGCCGCGGGTTGTCAAGCTGCGACGAGCCGGCATCCGGTAGATTGGCGTTCTCACTGCCCGGTGCCACGGATCCGACGCTGCCACTGGACTGCGTGTAAGGGACAAAGTTAACCGTAAACAGCCCGTCGTCCGCGCTGAGGGGATCCATAGGGACAAGGGCCATGGCGTGGACACTGGCACCGGGACCGATGAAGGCCTCGGTGGTCTTGGTCACAATGGGGATCGCCGCGGCAGCCCCGATGCTGGCGTCGCCGCCGCCGCTGATATTGCCGGCGAAACCCAGCATGCTGGTAGCTTCGTTGGCGGCAACTTCGACGTTTCCACGGGCGGTCACATTGGTCGGACCCCCCACAGCGTTCTGATCTTCCTCGTCCAACCCGATGAAGGCACGCGTGGTGACGCTCAAAACATACACCCCGATGGAGCCGGCGATGCCGACAGAACCACCGACGCCCAGCGACGCGACGACCGAGGTGATCGTCTCGCTCGATTCCGCCTGAACAATCACGTTCCCGCCGGCATTGACGCTGGCAGTGGCGATGTATGCCTGCGTGTTCTTGGTAATCACGCCAACGTCTATGCCAGCGCCGATGCCCGCCGAACCTCCACCCGACAGTGCCCCGGCCGTGCTGAACAAGGTCGTGGTGTCCGAGGCCAGGAGCGCCACATTCGGTGTCGTGCCGCTGCGGCCTGAAGCGTCAACCGAGGCGCCGTGATCAATATAGGCCCGCGTCGTATCGTTCCAGACGTTGATCGTCGCTGAGCCGGCCACTCCTGCGGATCCACCTGCGGCGCCGGCGACGGCGATTGTCGTAATGTCCTCGGAAATGGACCCTGTGAGAGAAAGACCCGTACTACCGTGACTCGAAATCGTGGCGCCTTCTCCAATGCTCGCTTCGACATCGTCGGTCTTCACGAGCGTGGTATTGGAGATGCCGACGCCCGCAGAACCGCCGCCACCGACACTTCCTGCAATGAGGTCGATGGTCTCGTCGGCGGTCGCCGACAGGGTCAGATCGCCGCCAGCGGCGACCAAGGCAGACTCATCGATATGCGCGGTATCGGTTGTGGAGGGAAAAACGTAGACCGAGATCGAGCCCGAGACTCCCGCGGATTCTCCGACGCCGACTTCCGCCGCCAAGGAGGTAATATTCACCTCGGTGGGCGCCATAATACTAATGTCGCCCTTCGCGCTGACGGAGGCGGAGCTAGCGATGTAGGCTTCGGTGTCGCGGAAGAAGACGCCCACGTCGAGCCCAAGGCCAACGCCGGCCTCTCCGCCGCCCGAAATTCCGCCCGCGCCGTCGACGATCGTGAGGTTGTCCAAGGCCAAGAGCGTCACGCTCTGATCGGCGTTCGCGTTCCCGCTCTGGTTGATCTTGGCCGACTGATCGATGTAGGCCGTGGTTTTCTCGAAGAAGACGTTTAGGGTCACCGAGCCGCCGACACTAACTTCGCCAGACAAGGCACCCGCAGCCGCCGCCGCAGTGGGCTGAATGGGCAAACCATTCAGGCCCAGCGGGAGACCGGTAAGGGGCAGTCCGCTGGCGCTCTTGAGGTTGCTGAGAACCTGTGTTTCCCAGGACAGTACCCCGTCCGAGGGGGCAATGGATGCCGTGGCTTGCACCGTGAGCGCGTCGGCTGCGTTCGCTTGAGTGCTGGCGCCGATGAACGCTGTCGTCTGGTTGCGAACCACATTGACCGCCACGGAAACTCCCACCCCTGCGTTCTCCCCTCCAAAGGCAGCGGAGCCATCGATGTTACGCAGCGTGAGGTCGTTGCTGGCCTCGATGGTGAGCGCACCTTGGGATGTCACGGTCCCTTGGCTGCCGATGGATGCTTGCGTGCCATAATTGCTGGCGTCGTTGCTGCCAAAGTTGATGACATTGACGCCAAAAGACCCCGCGACACCGGCATCGGATCCGCTCGCCCCGGCGATCGACCAGGTGCGGAAGTCATCGGGCTGGACAACTCCCGAAACGGTGGGCTGCAGCGCTTCAATCGTAATGCTTGATCCGCTCAGCGTGACGTTGTTGCCGGCGATTGCGTGGTTTGTCACACTGACGACATTCAGGCTCACCGCAGCGGCAATGGAGTTCTTTTGCGAATTGCTCAACGCCGTCCCCAAGGCTGAGGCGCCTCCCACCGTCCCGTTGGTGGACATGACACTGAGGTCCCCGCCGGCAAGCAGATGAACGCCGTCCGCAATCGAGGCGACGCTGGTCGACGTGCCAACGTTTATGCCGATGGCGGCGGCAATGCCTACGGTGGCTTCGCTGTTGCCCCCCTGTGCGCTTGACTCGCTGCTCGCGCTCGTTGAGGAGTCGCTTGGGTTGGCGTTGTCCTGAAGGGCCTGCGATTGCGTCGGCACGCTGGCATTATTCGTCGGAGCATTGGGCTCATTTTCCCCGTAGGTAGCTTGTTGCTGCGTGTTGCTGTCGGAACTCTGGTCCGAGGAATTGGTGCCGCCCTCACCGGCTACGCCATTGGCCAAATAGCTGGCCGTGGTCGATGAGGTGATGCTTGCCGCACCCCCCGTTTGCACATCTCGACTAAGCGTGGCGGTGGCGGAATCGCTCACGATGTTAAGCGCCAGGGACACTCCAATGCCCGCGCTGCCGCCGGTCGTTGTATCCCCCTGAGCTGTTGCGGTGGTCGTTCCGGTGTGGGCAGCGGAGATTTCGAGAGCGCCGGAAAGCACCAGGCTGTTGCCGGATCCCAGGCTTGCCGTGGATTCGCTGCTCGCCACCGCCACGGCGACCGACGGCGTAAGCGCCACATTGCCGGTGGATCCTCCCAACGTGGTTGTCACGATCGTCTGGTTAGAAGTCGCCATCACTGTCGCGTTGTGACCGTTCAGAAGTTGGACGCCGTCCTGCACTTCCGCGTCACTTGTACTGGTGGCCGTGTTGACCGCTATGGCGGCCCCAATCCCGACCTTGCCCGCGACAGCGTTGGCCGTAGCGCTGGCGGTTTCACCAGAGGTGTTCTGGGCCGTCAATGTCAGGTCGCCGCCTCCCAGCGCCAGTGTTGTGGCCGGGTTGCTCGTGGCGCTGTTCTCGATCACCGCTTCGTTGGTGTTCGTAACCAGGTTCAACGCCAG